>Ga0134126_10000779_pt1 | contig 40080 bp, 33 predicted proteins | sample KB31752_FD_96881 | JGI IMG/M metagenome (GOLD analysis project Ga0134126, IMG submission 96881) | Terrestrial soil microbial communities with excess Nitrogen fertilizer from Kellogg Biological Station, Michigan, USA - KB3-175-2 | ecosystem: Environmental > Terrestrial > Soil > Unclassified ...
CGTGATCCTCGATCAATTACAGATTCGCTATTCGCAGCGGGCTGCTGCCGCTCTTAGGAGTTAACGCAAGTGAACCGAAAGTTCTCCTGGTATGCGTGTTTGATGTTGGTTTTTACAGTATTTGCCGGTTGTAGTTCGAAACAAACGCGCTCTGGGCCGAAATTGATCGCGATCATCATTCCTTCGAATGACAATCCGTTTTTCAAGAGTGAAGCGGATGTGGCTTCTGCCCGCGCCCGGGAGCTCGGCTATCAGGTCTCTATAAATTCCCATGACGACGATGCGCACAAGCAGGATCAGCTCGTCGACCTCGCGATTGCGAATAAGGCTGCCGCGATCATTCTGGATAATGCGGGTGCGGACGCATCTGTGGCGGCTGTTCGAAAAGCGAAAGTAGCCGGAATTCCGTCATTCCTCATCGATCGCGAAATCAACCAGCAGGGAGTGGCCGTATCGCAAATTGTTTCGAACAACTACCAGGGAGCAATGCTTGTGGCTCAGGAGTTTGTACGGCTCCTCAAGGGAAAGGGGAACTACATCGAACTGCTCGGCCGAGAATCCGACACAAACGCGGCCGTGCGCACACGGGGCTTTCATGACGTCCTCGATAAATATGATGGACTCAAATTGGTTGGACAACAGAGCGCAAATTGGAGTCAGACCGAAGCGTTCGACAAAGTTCAAACCATGATTCAGGCCAACCATAACATCCAGGGCGTGATCGCCGGCAATGACACTATGGCGGTCGGCGCCGTAGCGGCTCTTAGAGCTGCAGGACTCAACAAAGTCGTAGTCGTTGGCTTTGATGGCAGTCCCGACGCTCTCGCGGCCATCCGAGTGGGCGATATGAAGGCGACTGCGTTACAACCGGCTGCCGAAATCGCACAGATGGCGGTCGATCAGGCAGACAAATACCTGAAGACCGGGTCAACTGGGGCGCCTGAAAAGCAACTCATTGATTGCGTCCTTGTTACTCCGGCAAATGCGGATCAATTCAGCAACTTCGCACCGAAGCAATAACAGACAAAAGGATCGCATCGCAGGATCTGACAATGTCCAAAACTACGCTCGCAGTGATTATCGGCAACCGTGATTTTTTTCCCGACGTTTTGGTAGGCGAGGCTCGCAAAGATATCCTCAAGTTGTTTCGCGAGATGGATATCGAGCCGGTGATACTCGATGAGCAGGCCACAAAGCTCGGCGCGGTAGAGACGTGGGAGCACGCCAAAAGGTGCGGAGAGCTATTCGCAGCAAATCGCTCGCGCATCGACGGCGTATTGATTTGTCTTCCGAATTTTGGAGATGAGCGTGGCGTTACAGACGCACTCAAGCTTTCTGGCTTAAACGTGCCTGTCCTGGTGCAAGCTTATCCAGATGACCTCGACCAGTTTTCTGTCGAGCGGCGACGCGACGCCTATTGCGGAAAGATTTCTGTCTGCAACAACCTGCGGCAGTTCGGAATGCCGTTTAGCTTGACGGAAAATCACACGATCCATTTGCTCACTGATGGATTTCGGGCCGACCTTCGCTCGTTCATAGCCCAATGCCGTGTCGTGAACGGACTTCGTAACGCCCGCATCGGCGCCGTGGGCGCCCGGCCCAACGCTTTCAATACCACGCGCTACAGCGAGAAGCTTTTCCAGGCCTCGGGTGTCAGCGTCAGCACGATGGATCTTTCCGACTTGTTTGGACAAGCCGAGCGGATTGCAGACAACGACGCGCGTGTGAAGCAAAAAATCAGCGAGATTAAGGGCTACGCAGACGCGACCCGCACTCCCGAGCCGTCGCTCGTCCGCATGTCAAAATTGGCGATCGTCCTTCTCGACTGGATGGATCGCAATGACCTGCACGCCTCCGCGATCCAATGCTGGAGCTCGATGCAGAAAAACTATGGCGTAAACGTCTGCACGGTGATGAGCATGATGAGCGAACGCCTTATGCCCAGCGCGTGCGAAGTCGATATCGCCGGTGTCGTCGCCATGTATGCTTTGCAACTCGCTTCAGAACGGCCTAGCGCGCTTGTCGATTGGAACAACAACTATGGCAATGACCCAAATAAATGTGTGTTCTTTCACTGCGGCAACTGGGCGAAGAGCTTTCTCCCGGATATCGCAATCAGCACTGCTCCCATTCTCGGCACAACACTCGGCGAAGAGAACACGCACGGAGCATTGGAAGGTCGAACGCCTGCGGGCCCTGTGACCTTTGCTCGCATCAGCACCGACGACGTGAATGGCTGCATCCGCGCCTATGTTGGCGAAGGCCGCTTCACGAACGAACCACTCTCAACATTTGGGACACGAGCCGTCGTGGAGGTTTCTCAACTTCAAAAGTTGATGCGCTATATCTGCAAAAATGGCTTCGAGCATCATGCCGCTATGAACGCGTCAAAATGCGCAGGTCCGCTGGTCGAAGCGCTGGAAATGTATTTGAAATGGCCAACCTATCATCACAACGAATCTCTCAATTAACGCAAATAATGCAAAATATAGCTTTTGCAATGCCGGTTCAAGCGGCAATAAGAATTTTGTACAGCGCTTCTTCTATTTAGAGGGTCGGGAAATCCCTCCGGCGCTCCGCTTGACGGGTTTAGCATCAATGGACATGTTATCCCTGCATACTCCAAACTGCTGTGCACAATCCAAAGGCGGCTTCGACTGTGCACCAACTGTGCAAGAATGCATTGTTTTCAGTGCATTTGGGTTAGCTTTTGAGCGAAAGCAGATTCCCCGAATTATTGTAAACGCTGGAATTAAGAATCTCCGGCGCGGTTGTTGGAACGGGTTTTCGCGCTTTGCAAGCAGGGGGTCGCCGGTTCGATCCCGGCCACGTCCACCAATCCCTTCATAAACTTGAATGCACGTTCTGTTTTTCCGGCTACAGCGATGTAGAGCAAACTGTAGCCACAAATGCGTAGCAAGGTTTCCCGTTGTTAAACTCAAGTGCCGAACCAACCGATTTCCGTCCATCCGACAGTCCTGAGTAACATCGAGAGATCCGCGCAGAGAACCGGACTCTGATACGCGTCAAGCGACTCATTCGAATTGCGATATTGTCCATCGTAAGTGATGATCTACCACGGAACGGTCAAGCCGAGTTCGCGCAGTTTTGATTCAAGTTCTTCACGCTCTCGATTGCGCGCCAGCCCGCCATTCTTTCCAACCTTAAGCATCCCTACGGACTCCATAAGAGTCCGCGCTCGGTCGGGCGTGCCTGCAACGAGCGCAGCAAAAACTTCTTTCTCGATGCGAGAGAGCTGTAAGCTCAATCGCTGGAAATCTACAAATGCTTCCCAAACAAAGGGGACCCACCTTGGCATGATCTCCTCAGCAATGGATCCAGCATATTTTCTTATCTCTTCCTGCGCGTGAGCATCAAGTCGCAACCGAAGGAAGTGAAGCAAATTGTGTAAATCGATTTTCCAATAAGCCTCTGTGTATGTGGAAAGCGGCAGATCCTTTCTAGCTTGTTCTCTCGCGACACCCAATTTCAAGCGTTCCTCGTAAACCCCCCGAGCTCGCTCTTGTAGTTCTCGTTCGGCGCTAGATATTTGTCGTCCGAGTTCTTCGGCCAACAAACCACGGCTGCCCTGCTTGTTTTCAGTTGACTGCGCGCGCCACTGATCCGGGGGCGTACGTTGTGCCGCGTCGATCGCCACCGAATAGCGAGTTGAATATTCATTTACATTCGCTGTTCGATGTCTGATCCACTGCCTCCAAACGTCCATGGGAGCCCTGACATGCAATTTGATCTCACACATTTCAAAAGGGGTCGTATGTGAGTGCCGCATGAGGTAACGAATGAGCGCGCGGTCATCTTGGACTCGTTTTGTTCCAGCGCCGTAAGAAACACGAGCGGCCTGAACGACGGACGGATCTCCTCCCATATAATCGACAACCCGAACGAAACCATCATCGAGGACCGAGAACTTCTTGCCAAGAATGGCGTCCACCTCGGGTACGCTGATTCGTGCAATCAATTCTTCGGCCCCTGCGGCGTCTTCCATCAATGTTCCCCCTGCATTTGCCAATCTCTTGGGCGGTGCAAATCCGCAAAGTTGCACAACACACAGCCGAATTCTGAGATCATCTACCATATCACCATGGAGAGTTTCCTCAGAAAGAAGCTAAGACATGGTTTTCGAGGGGTTAGTTCGGTCCGCGCGAAAACTATGTCAGCAATCAAAGGAAAGAAGAACAGAACAACAGAACAGCTGCTTCGAATGTTACTCGTGCGCTCGGGGCTAAACGCGTGGCGACTGAACGACGCGTCTATAAGGGGCACTCCGGATTTTTTCTTTCCTGATTTGCGCTTAGCGATTTTCGTCGACGGTTGCTTCTGGCATTGCTGTCCGCGTTGCGGGCATATTCCCAAAACTAGATCGGCGTTTTGGAAGGCCAAGCTTGTCGGTAACAAGGCTCGCGACATACGAACCAACGCTTACTTGCGTAGTCAAGGCGTGAAGGTTATTCGCTTCTGGGAACATGACTTGGCGCATTCGAAGAATCGGCAGAAGGTTTTGAAGCGAATCTTGACCGTCATCCAATTGGTAGAAGCAAGGCCCGCCAGAGACTTTGAAAACCTCGTGTAGAGCGAAATCGTTGACCCTACCCGAGATTCGTGCTTGCGTTGTATCAAAAGCCAATCTAAACTTCGTGCATCCCATGGGTTTTCAGACACTTACGCACTTGGTTTGAGGCGTGCTGGATGCGCGGTGGCGATGACACCCGAAAAACTGAAATTTTTGAGCTTGTTTAGCGGGTGCGGCGGCCTGGATCTGGGCTTTACAAATTCCGGATTTCGGTGCGTTGGAGCATTTGACCTGGACCGAGGGGCGCTAAATACCCATCGTAGGAATCTATCGTCCCCAGCTTTTGAGTTAGACCTGAGTACTGATCGGCCGCCAGCAACCCTTAGTGCGGATGTCGTCATCGCCGGGCCTCCCTGCCAGGGCTTCTCCACTGCGGGAAAACGCGAGCTGAATGACCCACGGAACGCCCTGCTAGTCAGTGCCGCAAAAGTGGCCCTGCAATTCAAGCCTTCGCTGTTCGTTATGGAAAATGTCGCCGGCGTGAGGGCCGGTGAGCATCGGATGTTTTGGGACCAAGCCGAAGGTCTCTTGAAAAATGCCGGATACCAGACTGTTACTCTTAAGTGTCAAGCCGTTAGTCTCGGGCTAGCCCAGCTCCGCACGCGCATCGTGCTTATCGCTTGGAATACAGGAAAGTTGTGCCGATTAGAGTTGGCTCCTGTCGCTCCGAAACAACTTCACGAAGTCTTAAACGTGGGCTCGCCTGCGAAGAACCATGAACCCAAGCTTCTTGATCCGAGCTCGTCCTTGGGCAAAGTCGCCAGTCGGATTAGGCCAGGACAAAAGTTGTGCAACGTTCGTCTCGGTGAAAATGCCGTCCACACCTGGGATATTCCTGAAGTTTTCGGTGAGGTCACGCAGAGAGAGAGACAAACGCTCTCTGCTTTGGCTCAGCTGCGACGTCGCGAACGAATTCGCGACTACGGCGATGCGGACCCTGTTCTCCCATCATCACTGAAAAAGCTTTTACGTCGCGATGTTTCTCATGACCTGGACTCTCTATTAGACAAAGGATACGTGAGAAAATTGGGTCGACGTTTTGATCTCACACACACATTCAACGGCAAGTGTCGACGCTTAAGATGGGATGAACCAGCATTTACCGTAGACACTAGGTTTGGCGATCCCCGTTATTTTCTGCATCCAACGGAGCAACGCGGCTTTACCGTTCGCGAGGCAGCCCGTGTCCAGGGCTTCCCCGATGATTTCGAATTTCTAGGAAACGAGCGTCAGCAATACCGCATGATTGGCAATGCCGTCCCTCCACCAATGGCATTGCAGATCGCTGACCTCGTTCGCGAGGCAGTCTTCGCGTGAGTTGCGTTCCCACCGTCCAAGAACGTATTGCCAACTGGATCATGTCGACAGAACCCGTGCCGGTTGACGGCGGCGGGCATGAGCCTTTAGGCGCGTTGATTCAAGATGTTAATCGCCACGTCGAACAGATGGCGCAGCGTTTGTATTGGGAATATGAACCTACGCGCGGAGCGCATCCGGACTTTTGGCAAAGACTAAACAAATGGCTCGCTAACGTTGAGACAGAGACTCGTCAACAATATCTTTTTCGGTTGCTCCCGCATCTTTTCTTCGTGGGAACGCATGAGATCGACAGCTTGTACCGAGTTGCGTTCAATAACCAAATTGCGGTTTGGCTTATAAACCAGCTGAATATGAGCTTGAACGATCCAAATGCCTCAGACTTACTGAAACAGGCGGTCCGCGAGACGTGGTTTTGCCCGATAACAGACAGCATGCGAATCAACGCCTTCTATCACGTAAACAACATCGAAGGGCGGGACTATAGGCCCGACTGGAGGTCTCTCTATAGATTTGGAAACGCAGATAAGGTTTCGGAATTTATATTGGCTAACGGAATTAAACGAATTGTTTTGCTAGAAGACTTCGTCGGCAACGGCGGTCAAATTAAGAAAGCCATAGATTGGGCCGCGACCAAGCTGAAGAGCAGAGTTCCTTTGTTGGTTGTTCCGCTGGTTCTTTGCCCATGCGGAATACCGTTCTTTCGCGGCCTAGAGGAAAAATATGATCATGTAAGGATGTCGACATGCATTTTGCTCCGCGAGTCGGGCTTTTTGACGGACGCTCCCAATCCAGGCGAGCCGCCGGTATTTACAGAAATTAGAAACATATGCACACTGGCTGTAGACCAAATGCAGGACGGCCTTGATGCGGCTCAACTTGAAAGAGCCGAGAAGTACATTCCGTTCGGTTGGCATAAGACCGGCGCGCTAATCGTTCTATATACAAACTGCCCGAACAACACGTTGCCAATTGTGTTTCACTCGGCGCCACATTGGAAGCCTTTGTTTCCCAGGTCTGCGAGAATCTAGATGGATCGCCGAATTAACCCTTTTAATGACTTGTACGTCGCCGAAAGTATTCCTGCGTCTCAATTCGTTAAGATTTTTAGCCCTTACGTGATCGAGATCGCGGAGGAGCTGTTCCTTCCCGGCAATGTCATCTTGAAGGGTGTCCAAGGGTGCGGTAAAAGCACGCTGTTAACGCTTTTACGGCCCGAGCTCAGGATTGCTTACGAGAGGTCTTCTGAGCCATTTCCCCTAAAGGGTCGGCTCGCCCAGTTCATCTCTGCCGGAATCAATCTCACGCGTAGCCGCGCGACGGATGTTGGACAGCGGACCATCACCGGGGCCGAAGATGCTCGGATGCTGTCCTTATACTTCGGGGATTTCTTTAATTACTGGATAGTTGGTGATCTTCTCAGGACAATTGAAACGTTGTCCAGCGAGCCCGACAGTCGGGCCTCGCATGATCTCAGGACGACTGTTGATTCGACCCATTTGGACAAGTTCGTATCCCGACTCGTTGTTTCCCCTTCGTGGCTTGGATACCTTGAACGTGCCACCACATTTCAAAGCCTTAAGGACCACGTGGCAAGACGCATTCAGAGTTATCTCAAGTTCTTTAGCTTTAGTATTTCGGAACTACCCACCGAGATTCAACAAAGCCGGACTGCAATTGGTGAACCGCTTGTGGATACAAGCGAAGCGCTCACTCGATCTGGTGTTATCCCCGAAGATGTTCACATCTTCGTAGTAATTGACCAATATGAAGAACTGGCAAAAATAGAAGCCCAATTCAACCAAGGACCTGTATACAGGTCTATCCTGCACAAGGCCTTATCACTTCGTAGTCCGCAAATCTCTTATCGGGTCGGAACAAGACGTTACGGCTTTCAGGAAGAAACGCTCGAGGTTTTTGGAACAACAGCCCGCCTCGAACGTGAACGAAATTATAAAGTGCTCGATCTCGATCAATTGCTTCGACGAAGAGAGAACAGCCGAACCTGGATCTTTCCGAAGTTTGCTGACGATGTATTCCGTAAGCGTCTAGCCGTAGCGGGCTACAACATCAGCGCAACTAAATCGTGTATCCCCAAGGTCTACGGTTCCGGTTCAACACCTGACGTGCGGGCTGTTTCCTATGCTGGAAAAGCGCCGCAACGTGTAGTGCGGTTTGATATGGGTTGGCCCGACACTTGGAAGAATTTCCTGCTTGAGCTGGCAAAACAAAACCCGCTTTCAGCTCGTCTCGCAGAGGCCTGGGCTCGGCAAAAAGGCAAGCAGAGCGTTGTAAACCACATACCGAAGCCGCCGTATCCTTGGGATGGTAACGGGACCACAGTGTATTGGCGTAAAGAAAGAATTCAGGCAGCGCTGATGCAGATCGCCAGCAGGTGCTATCAACGGATGATTTGGGGCGGCCAGAATGATGTGATTGAGCTCAGTGGTGGAAACATTCTCGTTTTTGTCGGGATATGCCAGCAGATTTGGTCGGTATGGCTAAGAACGTTGGGTCAAGTTAACCGTACAGATAAATCGCTGCCTCAAATTCCCGAAGCCTTACAAGCGGTTGGCATTCAAGAAGCTAGTACATATTGGTTCGAGAAATTGAGCGAAGAAACAGACGGGAACAAGCGAAAGCGTTTCGTAAGCTACGTGGGGAATCTCATGCAACGTGGGTTGGTCACCGATCTGCCTTTATCGTATCCCGGTCGCAACGGATTCTCAGTCAGTGTAGATGAATTGGAGAAGGTGCCCGAGGTATTAGACTTTTTGAACGATGCCGTTGACTATGGTGCACTCTTCGATGCGCCACACACTACCAAAGAAAAAAGCCGCCGACCTCGGCGGAAATGGTACTTGAATCCGGTTCTTACGCCACACTTTGGTTTGCCTCATATACGAACCAAGGAGCCCCTTTATATATCGGTTGATGAGGTGCGGAAATGGATCAATTCTGCTGTCGAAGCCGGTTTTGAAGCACCAGAGCCCGCACCTCCAAATGAGACTATGAAGGGCACCGATCAGCAGGGATTGCTGTTTCACCGTTCTGGCCACCGATAGCTATGCTGCGTCAAAACTTTCGGCCTTGGGGTCAGTTGCACTGGGTTCTGTCCAGGATTCCGTCCCGTACGTGGTCTGTCCTCGGATGCCTCAGCACCGAGGATCGGTGTGTGTCGGTATGGGAACACGTGCGAGGGTCGGAGATTGCTGGACAGAGTTTATTCGTTGAAATAACGGACCAGCACTCGCGTTTTGACGCCCTTGCAGTCGAGCTAAAAGCGACGCAAAGAGGCAAGCTGGAAGCGATTGGCCTACCGAACCCAGAAATTCCCACCAATCCTTTGTTCGATAGGCACGAAAACATAGTGGCAGTGGCAGACCGATTTGCGGCTATCGCGAACCCAGATGTAATACTCGACATCTCCTGTTTTCCGAAGCGATTCTTCTTTCCGTTCGTGAAGAGACTAGTTAGTCGAAACCAAATAAGGAATTTGCTCGTCACGTACACGATCCCCGGGAGCTACTTCGATGGCACCTTGGCCGAAGATCACCGACCGTTGGCAAACCTACCGTTATTTGGCAGTGATGAGTACCCCGAACCCAGAGCCGAGGTAGCTATCATCAGTATCGGCTTCGTCCCACTCGGCATCACAGAATTGGTTGACCCAGAGCGCCAAGATGTCGAATTTAAATTTCTATTTCCATTTCCTCCCGGCCCCCCATACTTCCAGAGAAATTGGAAATTCGTTGACCAGCTGGAACGCACGTTGCCTTTACGCTCCGAACCGATACGGGTTGAGGCAAATAACGTATCGGACACGTTTGACCATATCCGCGAATTGACAGGCCACGGATCTCGAGCCGCTGTTTTTGCACCGTACGGACCCAAACCAATGTCACTTGCAATGTGCTTGTATGCGATCAACACGGGGAGCCCGGTCTTCTACACGCAGCCCCAGACATATCATCCCCGCTATTCAACAGGTGTGCGCCAGCACGATGGGCACCCGCTGATATACGCATATTGTTTGCGCCTGGATGGCCGCAACTTTTACGAGTCCCCAGATAATCCTCGGTAACCACGGTCTTAAAGTTTTAGTACTGGGAAAACCAAAGCGGTATGCAACCGTGGCGACAGTGGTGCAAAAAGTAGAAAATAATTTGGGATATGTACTCCACCCTAATAATTCCTTGCGTTTGAGCGGGTTGTGAAGAGCCCCACCTGACCTGACTGGAGTGTCCGCGCTCTTCATACTGTGCAAATGTGGCCGGTTTCTTCACGGGAAACCGGCCACTTCCTGCATCGATTGCAGGACCGGCCCACATTGTGACGCCACAAGGAGGAGTACAATGCAGACCAGACCTGGAACCCATACCTATTGCCCTTGGGGTAACGTCCCAGAATCCCAAACGTTACAGCCCGTCGAATTATCGCCACATAAAATCGAGATTATTCGGATTATTCGGGAGCTGCTGGATCGGGAACCATCCGCGCCGGTAACTCGAATCATCAAGTGCGCCAATCCGCCCTGCGGCAAGCCTTGCCAAGAGGGAACCATCGCGTGCCAACGTCCAGTCGTCACGTACGCCAATCCATCAAAACTTGCACTCGAATCGATCATCGGCGCACTTAGTGAAGATGGAGTTCTGGCCGATGAGGCCGAGAATGCCGCGGAATTCAAGACATTTTTGTTGGCCGCATGCGACGCCCTAGTCGCCGGTGACCTTGAGGGCGCGGAAATCGGAACAGAGCGTACCGTTGAGCTCTTTGCTGATTTGCAGGCGCGTGCTTTCCTGAAGACAAAGAATGGGAGGCATGGCTGTGGATCATGACGTCTTACTTGTCGACACCGATGCGCTGCACGCTCAGCGGTTGATCGATCGATTGCGACCTAAGAACCTGCGTGCGACCTGGGTTAGAACCATAGCAGAAGCTTTGATCCAGCTGCGCGAACCCAACTCGTTTCTTCAAATAATAATTCTGAACGTCTCAGGCCCATTGGAACCGTCGCTTAAAGCGCTCGATCAATTAAAGGCCGCGTGTTATCGGGGCAATTCGAAACCGCTTTTTCTTTGTATATCAAAGCTACGGCGCGAACCGCAGTTTCAGCTCGCGGTAGAACGGAGAGGAGCAAGATACGTCCATGAGCAATGAATTTTCAGCTGTGATGGAGAGCGTCGACTTGCTGTTCGCGGAAATGCGGGAACTTAAAGCGCGGGGACCAAAATTGCGAATCAAACATCGTTTCGCAAAGACGGAGCGCTGTGCGGCGGGAGAAGAAGTTGCGGCGATTTATCTCCTCCACCGGCATCAAGAGGTTTGGATTCCACTGTCACTAACATCACGCTTGGTGGTGGATTTTTTGGGAAGGTTCGCACATTTTCCCCAGTCTGCGCGCCAAATAAGTGCCGCTATGCAGAACCTCGATTTCTACAGGGACCATGGACATAACGCCGGTGCGAGAGTTGGCTTAAATCGTCGAGTCCACCGCGCGTCTGTAAGAGTGCACGTGCAGCGGATCCGCCAGGCGCTCCGGCGGGCGTGCCACGAAGTCAATCTGGATATCGATCCAGGATCAGTCTTGCGATCTCACACGACGACGGGGAACGAAGTGGCTTATCAGCTGAAAGCCGTCATAGAATTGAGTCACGACGACGCTGGACCTGGGAGGTGAGTATGTTTAGAGACCGCAAAACACCAATCAAGGACCAGGCAATCATCCTGTCACAGGAGGGCCAAGAACTGTTCGAGAATTTGAAACTCAGCCCTCAGGAAAAAGACTGGCTCGCCTTGACCCCGAATGAACTGACGGAAGAGGCTTTGACCGGAAATAAAAAACCGCTAGTGACGATATTTCGAACTAAATTGGATTGCCATCCAGTCGCACATGGACTTCTAAACAATCAGTCGACTACGGCAATGCAAAACATTGAAAGACTATCGACACATCTCACTGGTGGGGTTCTAGACAAATATGTCTCGCGAGATCTCCACAAGATCCGGGACAATTCAGTGCTGCAAGCACGTATACGACCAGTGTTAGGGGATTTGATTGAAGCTGCTTCCGAAAACCTCCAGCAATATGTGAATAGGCATCAGCCTGAAGTCCTTGACAAGAATTATCGGAATTTCCATGTTCTATCGGCGATGGCGGCCCGTCTCAGTCCGTCACCCGAACCTGAACTTCAGGGACACTTTTCAAGGATCTTAGGTTCATATAAGTCAGAGCTATCTCCCTCTCTTATGCTCGTGAGCTTGCCTGCAATGGGGTATAAGCCAGAAATATCCGACTGGGATGTAAAGTACGTAGAGCCTTGGAATATCAATTTCGACGGTCCAGAAGGTCGGGCTCGCGGCCTCAACGTGGCCGCCTACAACGCGCCACCAGATATCGGATGGAGCCTCCTCCAATTGAACCCCAGGCACGCGAAGGATTTCTTGAAAGGGCGCAGAGCCCGTATTGAACGTTCGCTCATTGATGAAACAGAGCGCAAATGTTGTACGGATCCGTGTGTAAATCCGGCTTGGCTCGCAGCTCGGTTGTTTAAGCTAGACTTGGCTTTGCATTCCATTAATGGCAGGCACCCATATAGTCGACTGCCGTTCGATCTCGCTCGCAAAGTCAAAAAGATTGCTCGCGCAGTCAGAAAAGGGCTCGAAGGCGCTATGGCCTTTAACGGTAAGGCGGATGCTTTAAGATTAGCCCGCTCGATCGAATCGTGGCTCACAATCTAAAAAAGATCCGGTTTCACAAAAAAGCGATTGATAGCACTCGCCAATTTCCAGCGATCTCAATTCAATGCAACCGTCTCGGCGTCCAAGTCAAAGATCGACCGGCAATAACCAACTACTCGTCGCGCACCACAAGATTGCCCACCTTTGCAAGCTGAGCTCTTGAAGTAGGATGAGAGAAATAGCCGTCAATTTACTTCGGAGGGTTCAACGTCGAACAACTTCACGAGTTTCTTGAGGAGTGGTAACCAAGTTCGATGTACGCCCTGAGACGGGCGACCGTTTGTCGAATTTGACCGCTCTGCAACAATCCGAACGAAAAGCTTTGGCTCTATTGTTATCTTCTCTTCGCTTACCGTCCGGTTCGATGTGAGTTCTCGTACCAAATCCCGTTTTCCTTCGTTATCGGCTGTCTTGTACAGCTCGGACGCGTTTTTTATAAGTTCGAGGAATTTTTCAAGCTTTTCTAGTCCCAAGTTTCCGGTACGCTCCCACGCGCCGAGTTGGTCCTTTAAGGCCTGCTCCTCTTGGAGTAGAGCATTCTTTCGATCTTGGAAGAGCGGCTTTTCAACGACTCCCTCAATCATGGCATCTGTAAGCCGATGCAAACGTCCTCTCACTGCCTCTATTCGAAAGGTGAGCTCCTTCATTTTGTTCTGCCGGTTATCTGTTTGACCGGTTTGCGCTTGACTCACCCATCGCCGGACGAAATCGATTTCGTCCGGGCTAAGTTCTAACTGGCGCAAAAGTGGTTGCACAACGTCCTCAATTTCCTCTTCCCGAACAGCTACGGTTGGACATTCACGAGTGTGGCAGCGGTAGTAGACACGCCCTTTTTGGCGTTCACCGATTAGGGAATAGCGGCATTTGGAGCACTGAAACGTTTTTCTGAAAGTGAAGTCGTGGATAGCGGTTCGAATGACGGTTTTCCCATTCAATACGTTCTGGACGCGATCAAAGAGTGATTTCGAAACAATTGGTTGGTGGATGCCGGGAAAAACCTCACCTGTAGTATTGACGCGCATCAGGCCTGTATAAAACGGATTGTTCAGAATTGTAGAGAGCCCGTTCATAGAGACTTTACTCCCACGGCGGTTGCGTAAACCCCTTTCATGCATCACGCCGAGCAAGCGATGAAGCGAAAAATTTCCCGTGGCATAAAGTGCGAACGCTTCGGCAACCAGCGGGGCCATCACCGGATCAGGTTCTTTCGGCTTGCCCTTACCTCGATCGCAATAGCCCACGGGTGCGGGGATCGGGAACAGGCCTTGTTTCAGGCGGCCGTAAAATCCTTTTTTCGTCTCTTCGCGAAGATTGCGAATGTAATCGGCGGCGACGACGGCTTGGATGTCGGCTGATAGCCGGCCGCCTCTCGTATTTAGATCCAAACTCTCGTTGGCAAAGTGAACTTCCACTCCGGCATCGATCATCTCGCCCAAATCAGCCCAATCTTTGAGATTTCGCGCACTACGGTCAATTTTGTGAATAATCACGCCGTGAGCTTTTCCCTGACGAATTAGCTTTAACATCCGGGTGAAGACAGTGCGTCCACGTTTCGCAGCGCTTTCGCGCTCTTCGAACCATTGATTGATCGCAAGGCCATACCGCTTGGCATAGCGTTCAATTGCATCCCGCTGTTCCTGTAACGACACTCCTCGCTCACCCTGTCTCGCCGTCGAGACACGCGTGTATGCAAATAATTGTTTTTCCATGTGAGTTTTGGTTTTTTTGCGAATCGACCTTTAGATTGATCCTAGAGGGGTTTTGCCACCCCGTCAAAACGAGTCGGTTGCTCAAGTCCCGGCTGTTCAAATATTCGCCACGCAATACGGATGTAATTTCTGAGTGTTTCCTCTACGTCCTTCAGTTGCTCGTCGGTCAGATCGGGATACAACTCCCTCAGATCGCATGCTTCTTCGAAGGCTTTGGTGGGCATAGTCTTCCCATCTTATGGACCGTCCATTGTCCTGGGAAGACGGCATTTCCCGCTTGCGATGACGGCATAGCGTTTGACATGACCACACGTCTTTTCTGCCGGAGCGGCTAGCTCCACCATCCGAATAATGCCTATCATTGAATTTGTGATTGAAGTTTTACTTGCTTGGACGCGTGACATGCTCGCAGCGGCTTTTGGAAGCGGCGTTGATAGGCTGATTGATCGGCGCAACCGGAAACGCAGATCGCGTGCGGGAAACCGTAACAAGCAACCAAATGCACACCGCACACGGCACCAGCGATCCGATGGATGATAGCCCACAGGCTATCCACACAAAGTCGCGTCTTTTCCAGCATCGATTAACAGCTCCGAAGATTAAATCTCGATTCTTGCGGCTAAAAATCCAGATTCCTGTGGAAAAGAGGCCTCCACAGCGGGCCGAACCCCGCACGGGCGACAGAGTTTCACGTCTTTGCAGCTTCGGTGGCCTTGATAGCCTTATACGCAAAGGTCGAAATGGCTCTTTGACACTCATGAAATCACACCCGCGCGCCAACAATCTGTGGGCGCACCGAAAGAGAACGGGGCTCAGCCAGCGCGACTTGGGGCGACTCGTAGGTTACGTAGACGAAGGATCTGTCTCGCGCCACGAACGCTCGCAATCGCCCCCTCCAATATTGATCGCGCTCTCATACGAAGCAATATTTAGAGCACCGGTATCCAAACTTTTCGCGGGCTTATCCGCTGAGGTCGCCCGATCAGTAGAAGCAAAGCTAGTGGCATTTGAGCAGGAACTAGGGTCTCAAAGCGGAAGAGGTCCCAATGCGAGCCGAACGGCACAAAAACTTATGTGGCTGAAACAACGTAAGAGCGCATGAACGATCACGCTGCGAAGATTGTGGCAATCGAAATGTGCCCTGCGCGGTTTGGTTTCGTCGTATTCGACGGGCCCGTTGCGCTCATCGACTGGGGCGTAAGGAACTTTTCCAGCCGTGAGGTTCTGCGCGAGAAAATCTCTGCACTCGTCACACTTCACGCGCCTACAAGGATTCTGATCAGGTGTCGCCACAGCGCTTCCGAGGAAGCTCGCGCCAGAACGCGCGTCGCTGCTGTCGTGGTGCGTGAGGAAATGAGAAGGCAGCAAGTCGACATGGAGAATGTAGGAACAAAAGAGGTATCATACTTTTTCCTTTCTCGCCACCAGTGCCAGACAAAGCATCAAATCGCGACAAAAATAGCCGATTGGTTCGTTGAACTGTCTTCCAAGCTGCCAGCCGAGCGAAAGAAGTGGCAGTCTGAACCCTACGCGATAGCGGTTTTTGATGCTGCTGCTACTGCAATCACATATTTTGCGCGCGAATATCGCGGGGTGTCGGAGGAAACGAGAAGCTGAGGTAGAGAACGCCGCTTGGTTCGCCTCTCGACTGACGAATAGACCGAATTCGGTCCGTCAGCAGCCTTCGAGAGGCGACTCAAGCGGCCTTCGAAGAGCTTAGGCCGTTTCCAGATTCAAACTAAAGGTCGAAAAAAGCTCCGATCCAAAAAACGTGCTAGGTCCCTTCCCTTACGTTGGTGGAAAGAATCGGATCGCAAAAAAGATTATCGAAATCTTTCCAAAGCATACGACATACATCGAGCCCTTTGCTGGAGGAGCGCAGGTGTTCTTCCATAAGGACCCTTCGCCGGTGGAAGTGTTGAATGATCGGTTCGGTGAGATTGTGAATTTCTATCGAGTCTGTCAATCACATCACGATGAACTCGTGCGGACGCTCAAATTCGCGCTTGCCAGCCGTGAGTGGTTCGAGCGCTTTGCGAAGCAGAAGCCGGAAGGGCTCACCGATATCCAACGTGCAGCGCGGTTCTATTATCTGCAGAAAAATGCTTTTGGTGGTCTCATTGTAAAGCAGAACTATCACTACTCCGTGGCTCAGTCGCCGAACTTCAACGCGGAGCGTGTCCCTGAAGTAATTGAGAAAGTTCACAAACGACTGGCCAAAGTCCAAATAGAAAATCTGCCGTATGAAGAGGTGCTCCGCCGTTATGATCGCGGGCCAAGCTGCTTATTCTATTTGGACCCGCCGTACTGGGCTCGCAAGTTATATCGGTTTAATTTTGTCGAATCCGATTTCGTGAAGTTGGAGGAGCGGCTTCGTCGTGTCAAGGGCAAGTTTGTTCTCTCGCTGAACGATCTGCCCGAAGTGCGCGAACTATTTGCCAGATTCCACATTAGGCCCATCGAGCTTCATTACACGACCCAGCGGCAAGCTGGCAAGCGCTATGCCGAGCTGCTCATCGCAAACTTCGCCATGAAGTGAGGGCATCATTGGCTTCACCGGATGTTCTCACGCTTCTGTAAGAATCTGCAGGTTTCCGTGCGTAGTACTCCCCGTTGTTACCGTTTCTGACACTCGCACCTGGACAATTAAACCGTTATGAGAAATCTCCTCGAAAAACTCATCGCCACGCTTTGGAACCGACTTCGGAGCCGGAGCGCCAACAAAGGAGCGCAGCAAGCTGGCGTGGACCTTGGTATCCAACTTTCGGACGGTGAGCCGACAGGACGGCACCTTGTTCTTAGTGAATCCCGCCGCACAACGCACGTTGCAATTCTCGGGAAAACCGGCACCGGTAAGAGTTCTCTTCTCCGCTGGATCGCACTGTGCGATGTCGCGTGCGATCGGGGGTTTGTGAACTTCGATTTACACGGAGACACCACACCGTTTCTGATCAATGCGATCAGTGACCGCGAACGCAAGCTGCGCCGTCACCTGAGCGACAAAGTTGTCCTCATTGATCTAACCGATTCAACTGTATCGGTCGGGCTCAATCCGCTTGAAATGGCCACACCGGACTTTGTGCGAATTGCCGAAGTTGTGGAGGTCCTCAAACGGCATTGGAATCTCGATCACTTCGGTGCCCGTACAGAAGAACTCCTTCGCAATGCGCTCTACGTGCTCGCCGCCAACCACCTGACGCTGGTTGAACTGGGTCTCCTGCTCACGGACGGAGGATTCCGGCGAGCAACGATGAAAGACGTTGCGAACGCCGAAGTCCGCCAGTACTTCGAAAAACGCTTCGCGCCGATGAGCGAGCCGATGAAAGCGGTTATGCGGGAGCCCATCCTGAACAAATTGACGTGGCTCACCAGTGATCCGAGGTTCCGCCATCTGATTGGGCAAGCACGTTCGACGTTCTCCATCCGCGAAGCAATGGATCAAGGGCAATGGGTAATCGTGAACCTTCCGAAAGGCAGGCTTGGAGAACAGGTCGGAACGGCCGCAAGTCTGATCTTCACGATGTGCAAGAACGCGATTTTTGCACGGGAACGCCGTTCATTATTCAGTTTGTTCTGCGATGAAATTCAGAACCTTGTCGCGTATGGCAGCGAGATCGAAATGCTCCTGTCAGAGTCGCGCAAGTTCGGCGTCGGCGTTCTCGCGGCGAACCAGTTCCTCGATCAATATCCGACCGAGATGCGTGCTGCAATTCTGTCGGTCGGCACGCAGGCATTCTTTCAGCTAACGAGCACCGATGCGGCGCAAGTTGCACAGGCGCTTGATGGCGGAAAGCCTCTTGCCGAACGCCTGAAAAATTTGCCTCAGCGTCACGCCATTGTCAAAAGCGGCTCCGACCCATGGCAGGAGATCAAGGCTCCATTTGTTCGCGAATCGAAGGTCGACTCGACGGACCTCATAAATCGCGTGCGCTACACCCGGGGAACCCTCAGAACCAAGATCGAGGCCGATATTGCCGCACGGCAGTCCGCATTTTCGAAAACAACCGAGGAGGCACTCGATGATTGGGACTAAGTCCGGCTCGATTGTCTTGCAAAAACGGGATCTTGCTTTGTTCCGAATACTTTGGCTGCTACGCGTGGCCGACCGGGAGCAAATCAAGATGCTCGCCGGTTTCACATCAACAACCAGGATCAATCTCCGCTTGTTGAAGCTGACGAGGGCGGGGTTCCTCCGGCGGTTCTTCGTGGGGACCGCCGTGAGAAAAGCCATTTATGCACTGTCTGCCAAGGCCGCTGAACTCATCGGTGTTTCTCTAAGAGGGCCACGGCGGAAGCAGGATGAAACGCTTGTCGCTGACTACTTTATTGAGCACCAGCTCGCGATCAACAACCTGTATTGTTCCTTCAAAGCGCATCCGATTCCCATTGCTGAAGTCACCTTTCGTGACTGGCAGAGCTTCCATCAGGCCATCGTTCCGGGATTGCGCCTGATCCCTGACGGATATGCCGAGTTCAACACGCCCGAAGGAGTGCTCTCCACATTCCTGGAGGTCGATCTCGGTCACGAGAGTCTGAAGATTTGGAAAGAGAAGGTCACCAACTACCTTCGGCTGGCGACTTCTGGCGAATTCGAGAAACGATTCAAGAATTCCCGTTTTCGAGTTTGTGTGATCGCTCGTTCTGAGCGACGGACCCGCTCGATCCGTCAAGCCGTTCGCGGATTAACCACGAAGCTTTTCTGGTTTACAAGCCTCGACCACGTGGAAGCCAACGGTTTCTTTGGCCCCATCTGGCTACGGCTCATTGGGGAAAACGTTCAAGGGTTTGTACAAACGCCATGAAATATTGCTATGCATGTGGGCGACTGACTCCGGGTAAACCGCTCTTTTGCGGCACCTGCGGCAAAACCTACGACGTCAAATTGTGCCCGCGTTTACATCCCAGTCCGCGCTCGGCGACGGTTTGTTCACAATGCGGCTCAAGAGACTTATCAACTCCGCAGCCACGCGTGCCTTTGTGGTCGAAGTGCTTTGAGTTGGTCCTTCGAATCGTTTTGATAATCCTCTGTGCGTACGTCGGCCTCGCATTCCTGATTGCCGTCTTTCGAGGAATTCTGGCGAGTTCTCATGCGCAAGGAGCGTTAGCGGGCTTTGCCATAATCGCCGGGGTTCTCTTCTGGCTTTGGAACAAGCTGCCTGATTGGATGCGGAAGCTGGTCCGTCGTTCGATCGGCAGAAAGGAGCGCTGAGATGAACGATGGCGAAAAGGACTTGAGAGCTGCGGAGGAGAAACGACGCGTGTCGGGTTTGCTGGATGCTCAAAAAGCGAAGTATTTACTGGGCTTGTGGCCCACCAGGCTAGGGCAGAACTGCCCGACGGATTGCCCGCCCTCTGAAATCCACGCGGAATCACTTTCCGATTTGCTCGGCGAGCCCATATCGATGCGTGAAGCCGCCGAACTGATTGGCTGCTCGGTTTGGACAGTGCGGCATCGGTGCATCCCTCAAGGGCTTCCGCATTTCCGGGCCAGCCAAGCTGGAAGATTCGTCTTTTATCGCAATCAAGTTATGCGATGGCTCATTGAAAACCAAAAAGAGAGGAGGTGGTGAAAGGTGTCGCTTTATAGGCGTGGACGCATTTGGTGGATTAGCCTCCAAATCAACAAAAGTCGAGTGCTGAAATCCGCCGGTACTGACAACCGGCGCATTGCCGAAAAGATTGAGCAAGCTCTCAAAGAGCAGCTGAAGCTCGCCACTCTGGGGCTCCGCGTGCCCAAGCCGGAGATGAGTTTCGGCGAACTCTCAGCGCTATTCCTTGCCGAAGCGTCACCCAGACCCCATCACATTGACAGATTGAAGATGCTCTTGCCGTATTTCGCCGAGATTCCAATTGGGCGCATCAACAAATCGCTCCTGAGGGAATATCGGGCCACCCGTCACGCTCAGAAACAAGTTTCTGACGCCACGATAAACCGTGATTTTGCAGTCTTACGACACCTGCTCTTTTGGGCGGCGGATGAAGGGTATCTGACGGCGAATCCGCTGGCTCGAATGCCCCTTATGCCAGAGCGGTCCAAACCTCGGAAGATGTTGAGCGTTGCCGAAGAGATTCTCCTACTCGAAGCGGCGGCTCCTCATCTCCGTCCGATCATCATCACCGCACTCGACACCGGTATGCGGCGGGGCGAGATCTTATCCCAGCGATGGGAGCACGTAGATCTCGACCGCGGCCTGCTTTACGTCACGCGTTCCAAGACGGCCGGTGGAGAAGGCCGCGAGATTCCGTTTACGCGGCGGGTTAAGGAAATCCTCGCGGCTCAACCCAAACCCTCGGGACTGATTTTTACCTACCAGGACAAACCGATCCACAGAATCAAACGGGCATGGAGCACCGCAATTAGCCGTGCCGGCATTTGTTATTGCCGCTTCCATGATCTGAGACACGCGTACAACGTTCGTTTAATGGAAGCAGGAATTCTGCAGGAAGTCCGTAAAGCATTGATGGGCCATTCGCTGGGTCGCGGCGCGCACAGCTTCTACATGCATGTTGAGCTGCCCGCAAAGCGCGAAGCAATTCGAAAACTCGACGAGTGGTACGCAACGCAGTTGTCAAATCTCGAAGCAAAGGAGGAAAAGCATGACAGCAGTGAAGCAGACCGACCAGAAGTCAGCAACAACGAACGCACCTGAACGGAAGCCCTGGAAGAAGAAAACGCCAATCGAAGTCGTCCTCGACCAGATTGAGCGAGTCAGGGAAGACGTTGCCAAGCGCGAGGAAGAACTGAAGCAAGCTCGTCGTCAACTGCAGAAGCTCGAGGACGCCCGCAAGCTCCTCGAATCTGCTTAGCTCTTTCACCTTGGAGCCCGCCTATTTGGCAGGGCTCCTTTTTATTCGCGGAATCGAAACGGCCGAAAGGAAGCTCTATGAACCCCAATATTCAAAGTCAGTTATTTGGCGAGATGCTCGGCAACGATGGATACAAGCAGCTTATCGAGCATGCATGTGCTGTTTGTGAACATGAAAGGCAGCGGATTGAGCTATCAAACCAATCCCGGATTGCGGCGCTTCAGGATGAAGGCGTGGCACTTCAAGAGCGAGAGACGGATCTCACGAAACGCATTTACATTGCCAAGCCGCCTCACGAAGAGCGCACCCGCGTTCGCCGAATCTACTATTGCAGAACAGTTGCTGTGGTGCTTATCGTCGCAAGCTTTATTCTGTCTTTGTTGACCTTCGAGCCGTTTCGGCTTGGGTACAAGGCCCTTGTGTATTGCCTAGGGATCGCAATTGCCACGCCGTTCCTTATCGAAAAAGCCTTAGATGCGCTTGCAAGCGAAAAACTCGTTCGCGTTCTCGTGAGTGTGGCAGGAGTGTGCGCGCTCTTGAGTCTCATGACGATTGCCCTGATCCGAGGCGAATTGATGAGCATGCAGACTCAGGAGGATTCACCGGCGGTGACCATTGATGATGGTCAATCACAGCCCACTCCCCTATCGTCCTCTAACACCTTCTACCAAGACACGGTTCCCCTTCTGGAGGCGGTAATGGTCCTGCTTGCTTTTTCAATGGAGACCGGCGCAGGAATCGCATTGCATGAAGCCGAGCGCGTCCAGTCCAACCTTGGTGAAAGACATAGCGATCTCGTCGGCGAGCGTAACGCCGTGCGAGTCGAAATTAGGCAGAAAGGAAAGGAGTTGATTGAGCTTCAGAATGAAGCGAAAAAGTTCGTCGAGCAATTCTGGCGCGATTTCCACTGGGCCGTTCTGAAGCGAACTGTGGCGGGAGCGACAAAAGCCTTCGCGGCGGGCGCCCTTATCCTGCTTTTGCTCTTCGCGCCACAATCCGCGCAGGCACAGCAAAAGACCGAACTTGTAGTTCTCATCGATCTAAGTCAATCGGTGGGTGCCCAGGGTCAAGATGGCCGTAGTGAATTTCAGAAAAATGTCACCGCCGTTTCAGAAGTCCTGGGGCAAACCCCGCTTGGTTCGCATGTGAGCGTGCTGGGCATTACTGATAATAGTTTCGCCCAACCTTACGCGTTGCTGTCGGCGACGATCATATCCGATCCGGGTTACTTCGGAGAACATCTTGCGGCAGTACATCGACAACTTCAAATCGCCTGGGCCAGGCGTAGCCAGGGCTTGAGCCCTTCATATCCGGGAACGGACTTGCTGGGCGCGGTAATGGTTGCTGCCCAAATCTTTGAAAAAGCAGCCGCGAGTCGCCATGTTCTAGTTGTGCTTTCGGACATGCACCAGGAGACGGGAGAACTTGCCTCGTCATCAGCGGACCTTTGCGCACAGCAGACGATGGAAACCATAAAATCGAGGCGGCTTCTCGCGAATTTGCAGAATGCGGATGTTTATGCGCTAGGAGTCGACTCGGCGGGAACCAGCAAAGCCGACTGGATGTGCGTCCACGACTTTTGGGTGCAATATTTTGTTCAAGCAGGCGCGAGGCTTCGCGAATATTCCATACTTCGTTCGATTAGTCTCGATGGGCAATAGGTATACTATCGCGGTGGCTATCTGCGAACAGCAGCCAATAGGTAAACGGTAGGTCGATTTATCGGAGGAGGACAAATCTAGTTCCAAAAACGGTACTCTACGAGTGTTAGTTTGCCGTTTTGATCGCGTCTCAATAATACGCGTGGGTCGCCTGTGAGGTGATGAGCGGATTTCTCACAATCTCGTGCCATTCCATGGGACTTAAAGCGTGAGGGTTCAAGTCGGCCATGTATTCAGATTAGATCAGCGGGAAGTTTTGTCAAATCAGCCATCAAAGGTGGATTTCGAAGTAAGTTTCCATATTTAAGTTTCCATATTACTGGTCGGTAAAATAAGTACGAGAATAGTACTAAGCATCACGCCGACGACAGATTAGGGTAAAAACCTGATTGTAGATATTGACAGTACAAAAGATTATTACTCGACTTTTTGGGGTGTTCTAGGGATTCAGCAAAGTTCTGGTACAACGCGTTGCCCCGAGCCGTTTGCGGAAAACGGCTCTAGACGCTTTTGGGGACATGTGGCATTGGGCCGGTTGTATTTGGTACGCCTCGGCACAAAGGGTCACTAGTCGACGACGTTATGCGCTCCGTACCGAGGTTTCAATGCTACATCGCCACCGGAGCCGCCCTTCTTCATGCGATTTATTAACCATTCGCTACAGTCCGGGTAGTTTTAATCTGAAGACCGAGGAGCACAATCGTGTCGTATCATCTCAGTTTACTTTTTGAGCAGATTGCCGCCTTGTTAAATGAAGACCCTTCTCTCGGCCTCAGTGAGCTTTCGCGTCGCTTGCACGTCAGCCAGCAGACCATAAATAAATCGATCCGAAGTTCGGCCGGCAAAACATTTAGAAACCTGCGAAGCGAGATTCTGATCGTCCGCGTAAAGACCTGTCTTGTATCACAGCCGGAAATCGCTATCAAAGAAATATCATTCGAGTTCGGGTTCAGGTCTGCCAGCTCTTTCTCGCGGGCAATTAAGCGTATGTCCGGATTGTCGCCAGAAGGCCTTCGGTCCGTAATTGCGAGCAATACGAACTCGACGAGCACCTCGCCGAGTGACGGGATCGTTAGCGAAGAGAACTCGCGCTGCGACGAAATGGGCGAAAGTGCACAGCTTTTAGCCGATTCAGCACATCGTTAACTCTTGCTCCATGGATCGAACCCTCCTAAATTTCCCTGCGCGGTAGAAGTTCTCAAATAACTAAGTTATTGGTTGGTTTAAGAGACTCGACACCGAATTTGCGCGCGATCCTGAGTTGGTTGCGAGTGCCCTCTCCCACAGCGCGCGGAGGTATCTGAGCATGCGGCGACCGTATCGTTGTGCGCTGTTCGTGGCAGTAGCTATGCTATTCGTTTCCGCTCCTGCCAATTCAACAAACCGCAGTCATCGGGCGCGGGCTACTTTCGTGGCTGCGCAAGCGAGCCCTAAAACGGAGCGCAAAAACACTCCTAAGGCGCATCGCGACTTTAGCAGACTGCCATTGAGCTTCGAGCCGAATGTCGGGCAAACGGATTCGCAAGTACGATTCCTAGCGCATGGAAACCGCTATACGCTGTTTCTGACCAATCAAGCAGCTGCGGTTTTGACTCTGAAGGAAGTATCGATACCCGATTTTTCCAGCAGCCCTCGCTCTTACCACACACATGAAGTCGCGCATTCCGGATCGCGGGCTACCTTTCGAATGCAGATGAAAGGAGCAAATCGAAATCCGCAAGTTGTTGCAGTCAATCAATTACCGGGGAAGATTAGCTACTTCATCGGCAACGACCCAACAAAATGGCAAACAGGGATACCAAGCTATGCGAGGGTCCAGTACAAAGCTGTCTATCCCGGAATTGATGCCGAATTTTATGGGAACCAGATGCACTTTGAATGCGATTTTGTAGTACATCCTGGAGGTGACGTGCGGCAAATCGCGCTCACTTTCGGAAAGGGACAGAAAACCAACATCGATGCGAACGGCGATATCCTGGTAACCATGGGTGATCAGAGTTTGGTACTTCGAAAGCCAATCAGCTATCAGGAGGAGGGCGGCGTCAGGCACGACATACCAGGGAGCTTCGTAATGTCCAACGACAGTACCGCCCAATTTGTAATTGAGGACTACGATCGTACGAAGGCCTTGGTAATAGATCCTGTGGTCGATTACGCTACGTACTTGGGAGGGACCGTCCGAGGCGATTACGGCGACGGATTGGCGCTGGATTCAAACGGCAACGCTTACATAACCGGGATTACAGGCCAGACTGATTTTCCCGTCACCGCGAACGGAGTGGAGACGAGCTACCCGGCAGACAACACTTCTGACACGGTATTTGTCACAGAAATTAACGCTGCGGGAACAGCAGTCCTGTACTCCACATATTTGGGTGGAAACAGGCGCGAGGGGGGCGCAGCTATAGCAGTTGATTCTGCAACGCCACCCAACGTCTATGTCACCGGGTCAACATGTTCCACGAACTTTCCGACGACGTCAAACGCCTATCAGCAAAACCAAAGCCTCTCCAGTTGTCCTTTGAGTGTGGGTGTTCCGTTTGTTACGGAAATTAACCCTTCCCTCAGCGGCACTAATGCTCTCATATATTCCACATATTTGGGAGGGAATGAAGAAGGGAGCGGCGACGGCATAGCTCTAGGCCCAGCAGGAGACATATATGTGGCTGGGCACACGCAGGCCACAGATTTTCCGACAACGATCGGCGCCTTTCAAACGACAAATAAAGCGGCGGGAGTTGGATGGGGGCGATCTGGATTTATTAGCCGTATCGATGCGACGAAGTCCGGGGCTGCTTCGTTGGTCGCATCGACCTACTTAGGAGGCTCGGGCAATCCACAAAAGATCGGTGACGCAAGCGGTCCAATCGCCGTGGATGAACAAGGCCATGTATATGTTGGCGGGGTTACGTGCTCGACAGACTTTCCGACAACTGCGAACGCGTTCATGCAAACGGCGCCAGCTGGTGTGAACTCCACGGGGGCTCAGGGAACAGGCTTTTTTAGTGAATTTGACAGCAGCCTGAGCGCCACTTCGCTGCTCTATTCCACGTACGTTGGTGGCAGCAGTGGTGAAGGCGTGTATGGGCTGTCGTTGGGGCCCGGAACTGAGATCTATCTTGCAGGGGAAACTTTCTCATCAGATTTCCCTGTTACTACAGGCGCGTTCCGCACAACCCCACCGTCATCGATAGCAGCATATGGTACGGGCTTCACAACTGTAATGGACCCCTCTCATCCCGGAGGAAACTCGCTCATATATTCGACGTTCTTCGGAGGCAGCGATGATAACGCGAATGTCGCGCAGATCGGAGACTTCGCGTTATCGATTGCGGCCGATTCATCAGGCAACGCTTACGTAACCGGATTCACGGCCTCAACGGATTTTCCAACTACGCCGGGTGCCTTTCAAACGACCATGGCTGGATTCTGCAGTACTTTTGTTTCGGAGTTGATGCCGGGGGGAAATGGTGCGGCCGATCTTGTCTACTCAACATATTTCGACGGTACGGAGAGCAGCACGAGCTGCGCTAACGATGACGTGATCGGATTTGAAATAAGAACTGACTCGGCAGGCAACGCCTACGTGACAGGCGGCACGGCGTCGAGCGATTTTCCCGTAACGAGTAGTGCTTATGAGACTCAGTTCAATGGAGACCTGGAAGCTTACGTTGGTGAGCTTTCGATGACTCCCAAGGTGCTCCCCACGCCCTCTCTCACGTCTCTGTCAGTCAACAATGGCATAGCAGGAGCGAGTGTGACGTTGACCGGAACGAATTTTGGTGTGAGCCAGGCAACTAGCACGGTGCAATTCGGCTCCGCCATTGCACCAATTGTATCTTGGAACTCTACTTCGATTGTCGCCCAAGTTCCTGCAGATGCCGACCCTGACACCGTCAACGTACTTGTTACGACTCCAGTTGGCTCGAGCAACACGCAATCTTTTACGGTACTTCCTAGTGTCGCGAGCTTATCTCCTTCGTCAGGGCCTGTCGGAGCGGCAGTCACAATATACGGCTCGAATTTTGGCACTGCGCAAGGGTTCGTTCTATTTAACGGCACGAGCGCAACCATAACGAGCTGGGATCGGTACACAATCGTTACATCCGTTCCGGCAGGCGCTACTACGGGGAATCTCACCGTGCAGGCTGGCCTTCAGCGCGTGAATGGCGGTCAATTCACCGTCGTAGCGACGCCGAGCATTTCGGGCTTGTCACAAAACTCAGGCATAGCGGGTAATGCCATAACGATCAGCGGCTCGAATTTTGGAGCTTCTCAAGCAGCCGAATCAGGGGCCGTAATCTTTAACGGTGCCGCTGCAGCTGTTTCGACCTGGAGTGATACGAGTATCGTCGCGCTAGTCCCTGGGACAGGTTCGCCAGGTGCAGGAACGATTTCCGTCACGGCCGGGGGCGTGCAGAGTAATTCTTTCGTGTTTACGATTGATCCCACGATTAGCGTCATTAGCCCGTCTTCTGCGCGGGAGTGCCAGGTTGTAACGATTTCGGGATCGAATTTTGGCGCAACGCAAGGCACTGGAACGGTGCAAATCGCGGACGAAAATGCGACCGTGACTAGCTGGTCTTCGACCTCCATCTCCGCGACAGTTCCGACTCTTTTTCAGGGAACATTCCCTCTGACTGTTACCGCCGGGTCCGTCAGTTCTAGCTATGTCGTCTTTACGGATACTGGCAATTGCCAGGCAGCTTCTACTGCGAATCCGCCTACGCCTGGAATGCCTCCATTTGCAAGCGTTAGTAGCGCAGGGCCGGACAAAATAGACCTGGGAAATTTGAATGTCCATTACGATATCCCGGTATTTTCAAAGCCGGGGCGAGAAACTCCTTTCAATTACACGCTCAAATACGATAGTTCTGTTTGGGCCGTTGTGGGTGGTAGTCAAGGTGCAAGTTGGCAGCCCGTCACCAATTGGGGTTGGGGCGGACAGTCCTCTGTGATCTTCGGCAATATCACTTACGCGGTCGCCGTCCAAGACACATGCAGTGCCGATGGCCTTCCTTACACGACATATTCCGGTTGGTCGTATCAGGACAGTTTTGGTGTGACACATCCGTTCTCCATGTGGTCGATTTCCAACGACACCAATTGCAACACAAACACGCAGTTTGCGACCGTGATGGACGGCACGGGATATTCGATGACGGTTACGGCCGTACCAAACACAAATCCACAGCAGTTCACTGCGACAGTCTCTTCCAAAAGTGGTCAGCAATTTAGCCCACCTGTCAGCTCAGCGACGACGACAGCCACGTATACCGATCGGAACGGCAACCAGATCACCGAGAATAATGGAGTCTTTACAGACACCCTCGGCACCACCGCTCTCACAGTTTCCGGTACGGCACCTAATCCAGTTAAGTTCGGTTATACGCCACCGGCGGGCGGCACGGTATACGTCCAGGTGACCTACAAGAATTATTCAATACAGACGGCATTCGGCTGTAGTGGCATAACCGAGTACAGCAATCCGAGTGTCCCACTGGTTGATAGGGTTACGTATCCTGACGGCACCTTTTATCAGTTTGCATATGAGCTCACGCCGGGATCGCAGACCACCTACACCGGCCGAGTGGTATCGGTGACCCTGCCGACAGGCGGAACGATTTCATACAGCTATCAAGGGGGAAGCCACGGCATCAATTGTGCCGACGGAAGTACGGCCGGGTTTGAACGGTTTACCCCAGATACAGGAAGCGCTTTCTGGAACTACGCAAAGTCTTACGGTTCGGGCTCGGCGTCGAGCACCACGATAACAGATCCCCAGGGGAACCAGAGCGTAATGGATTTCCAGGGACTGTATCCAACAGAGAGTGACGTCTATAACGGGACGTCCTCATCCGGCAAGCTTCTGCAAACGACTTTTACCTGCTACAACGGGAACACAGCCGATTGTAATGATACTGCAGTGAGCCCACCGATTTTCGAGAAGTCAGTGACAACGCAACTACCTGGCTCTCCAACCCTCGCGGCAAAACATGTCTATATGTACGATTCCAACCAGGACCTAACCGAACAGCAGGACTTTGGCTACGGCATAGGATCGCCGGGGGGGCCGCTGCGAATCAAGTCCATCAGCTACGCAACCATCAACAATAATATCAACTCAATGCCGAGCAGCATATCTGTAGTGAACAGCAGCGGCGCCATATTGTCTGACACGGTTTACAACTACGACGAAAGCCTGCCGGATCCCACTACAGGCACGCCCCAGCACGTAGCAGTCGATGGAGATTGGGGCCGAGGCAATCTCACCAGCATGCAGATGTATACAACGGGCTCAACATATCTCAGGAAATCGTTCAGATATTTTGATACCGGGAACGTCGAGACCGCCACGGACGTGAACGGTGCGCAGACGACGTACACGTACGGCGCGTGTGGAAATTCTTTCCCCACAGCTGTGAGCGAGCCGTTGGGCCTTTCGAGATCAATTACGTGGAACTGCACCGGCGGTGTTGAAACGTCAGTAGTCGATGAAAACAGCCAAACGAGTTCTGTCAATTATACGGATCCATACTTCTGGCGCCCCAACTCAGCAACCGATCAGATGTTAAACGTTACGAGCTATTCGTACACACCGACCTCGACGGATCAATCCATGCTATTTAACGGTGGCGCTTCGATAACCGATCAGCTTGGAAACGTGGATTCGTTAGGACGTACTCACGTCTCGCAAGCGATAGAAGGCCCTGGCGCGGGCGCATACGATTCCGTGGAAACGGATTATGACTCCGACGGCAGACCAACACGCACGACTCTGCCGTACACAACTAGTTCAGCCGGTGGGCAGAATCCATCTGCGCCAGGTACTACAACGTTCTACGATGCACTCGGACGTAAAGCCCAGGTGACAAACAGCGGCGGACTAGACGTCACCTTTGACTATAACCAGAACGACGCGTTGAAAACAGCGGGTCCACGGCCAACAGGCGAAAACACGAAGAAAAAGCAATATGAATACGATGCACTCGGACGCCTAACATCCGTGTGCGAGGTGACGCAGGCTGCGGGGAGCGGCTCGTGCGGGCAAACTAACGCCCAAAATGGCTATTGGACGAAGTATTTTTATGATGCCACTGGGAATCTCACGTCCGTCATACAGAATGCTCAAGCATCTTCGGACAACCAGCAAACGCGAGCCTATACGTATGACAAACTAGGACGCCTGACGGCGGAAACGAACCCGGAGTCTGGCTTTACCGTCTACAGCTATGATACGGATTCTACCTGCGGCACGTCTTATGGAGACCTCGTTAAGAAAGCGGATGCCATGGGTAATGTAACCTGCTACACCTATGACGCACTGCATCGAATGACGAGTACAACGTACCCGACGGGCAGTTATGCGTTGGCGACGCCGAGTCGGTATTTCGTGTATGACGCAGCAACGGTAAACGGCGTTGCGATGTCCAACACAAAGACGCACTTAGCGGAAGCCTACACTTGCAGCACCGGCTGCCCAAGCACCAAAATCACCGATGAGGGCTTTAGCTACGATACTCGGGGTGAAGCGACGGATTTTTATGAATCCACGCCCGATTCTGGCGGCTACTACCACGTAGCGGAAGCTTATTGGGCGGACGGCAATTTGCGGCAACTGAGCGGCATTTCCGGGCTACCCACAGTCACCTACGGAGTGGATTCGAAAGGCCGTCAAAACGCTGTCTCAGCATCATCCGGTCAAAATCCAGTTACTAGCGTTACCTATAGCATCGCAAATCGAATCACGGGAATTACGTTCGGTTCGTCGGATAGTGACTCCTTTACATACAATCCCAACACGGGTCGGATGACGGAGTACACCTTTAATGTCGGTGGAGCTTCCATGACAGGCGCTCTTACCTGGAACGCGGTCGGGACACTGCATGGACTTACGATCACCGACCCATTTTATGCGGGAGGCAACCAAACGTGTTCCTACCTACATGATGATCTCATTCGAGTTGCAGCGGTCGATTGCGGCTCTGTGTGGTCACAGACCTTCAGCTACGACGCATTCGGCAACATAAATAAGAACGGGAGCAGCTCCTTTTCTGCAAGCTATTCGCCCACTACGAATCAGATGATCGAAATTGGTGGTAGTACTCCGACATATGATTCCGACGGCAACGTCACGAACGACTTTCTCCACACGTACTCGTGGGACTCGAATGACCGCCCTGTGACAATTGACGGAGTGGGATTAACCTACGATGCCTTTGGTCACATGGTGGAGCAAGATCGTGGCGGCAGCTATACTCAAATCGTGTATGGACCGCATGGTCGAAAATTTGCCCTGATGAATGCATCGGTCGTCCAGAAAGCTTACGTACCAATTCCGGACGGCGCCATGGCAATTTACAGTTCGAGCGGCTTATCGTATTATCGGCACACGGACTGGATCGCTAGTTCGCGATTGGCATCTACCCCAAATCAAACCGTGTATTTTGATGGGGCCTACGCGCCATTCGGCGAACCGTACGCGACAAATGGCACTTCTGACTTGTCTTTCACGGGAATGGACCAGGACACAGTTTTGAACCTTTACGATTTTCCGTCGCGCGAGTATGGGATCCAGGGACGCTGGCCATCACCCGATCCCGCAGGCGTCGCCTCTATGCACTTGAAAGACCCGCAGACGCTCAATCGGTATGCGTACGCACGCAATAATCCCCTAGCACTGACAGACCCCAACGGTACGGACGATTGTGATTGGGGGGAGAATTATGGCGATTGCGTAACTAGTTTCTGCCCGAACTGTGATTTCGTTTACGACGGAGGCGGCGGGGGCTATGGAGGAGAAACGGGTACGACCGAAGATACTAATCCAGGAGGTGACATTCAGCCGCCGGACATTCCGAACACAGATCAAAACATTGATCTCTGTTCACTTATAGATTGTTCGGTCTCCCCAGCGTCACCTGTTGAAGTTTATGATCCAGAGGATCCTGGCGTGCCAATGGTTGAGGTACCTCAGCCTAGCCAACCCGTGGAACAACCGGCCGACTGTCCGTCAGGCTGCGGCACAAACATTAATTTAGTGGAGCCAGCTGACACTGCTGAGGATCCTACATTGGATTTCATCGCTAATGATGCTCAGTCTTTACAGAACGGGATCTTTGAAACGTATGGGATGTCAGTTCTATTTGGCAGCGTAGGACCGCCGGCTGTCGGTGGATGTGTGGAGAACCCAAAAGGGTGTGTAGCTGCCATTGTCGCAGGAGCGCAGCTGTTCAACTTTTTCTCATCCGAGACTGGCTCATGCGGATCAAACCAGCAGCCCTGCGCTACGGCAGCCCCTCAGCCTCAAACGCCCGATACTGGGCACAACCCTGATGAAAAACCTGGATATGAGGAGCCGCCCGAGGACTCAGCGCCGTCTTCAGGAGCTCCATGATTTCTCGCGGGCCAGAGGCAACACCGTCCGACGGTTTTTCCGAGGCCATGCTTTCATGACAAGGCACCTTATAGCTGGCTACTGGAGTGATGGAAATGGCATCCTTGGCAGGTGAAAAGCGCATGTTAGATGAGCAAGGACATTGGCCTCTCGATATGCGAAAATTCATGGGATGGATCTTTTTGGCAGGATGCCCGAAATATATCATTGACTCGCTGCGTTGCCTGCGGTTACTTCCCTATCAGCTTCGCTCACTCTCGTTATACAAAGTCTGTCTTTCGGCTCCCACGTTTTCGCTTATTGCGGCGTTCGTCTGTGCGCTCGCTTGGTGGTTAATCGTAAAGAAAAGACCTTCGCGAAGGGCCTGGGCACTTGCGGCTAGCGCAACGTATTTGCTTAGCTTTTTCCGGCAGTTTATTGTCCCGCTGCCAACCGAACTAACCAGACGTGTCGATCTATTGTTCGTTGGAATCGTTGGGGCTGTTGTTTTTATAAGATCGGAAAAGGGCTGATAATGCCAACTCAACTCTGTTAACAGATCTCCGGTACGATAGTAACATATTACCATGTCGAATCCTGAACCCCGGTCGAATATTATTGCTCGAACTGTTCAAAGGAATAACCCTCACGAGCAAGTCATAGGCGACGCCGTAGGCGCTGTTGTGGGAGAGGTCGCATTGGATGCTTACGTTAAGGCCCAAATCTCCGCTCCTGAGGTCACGGAACGCATTCTGGAGCTTGAGAACTGTATATATCAACTTTGTACGGGAATCTTTGCTCTGGCCGATATAGACAAACATCGTGAATTGCGCCTTGCGGCAGAAGACGCGGCCTCCGTGTTAAAAAATCACTTAGAGGTGGACTCTTCCAAGTACCGAATCCGCACTGAACTCGGTTCGCTCAAATAACTACTGGCATTTTGTAAAAGAAGCGCAATCGACGTCTGGTAAAGGAATCATCGGCGGAGTTCGACTTCGGCGGTCCGCAGAGCGCCGGTCGATCTCGCTCCGACGACTAGCATGCCCGGCTGAGCAGTCGGAAGAGTAGGTACGCGAAACGTAGATTCCAGAGATCCCGGCGTGATCGTTATGAATCTCGGAACCGCAAATGGCGGGAGTTTGCCGCGAGGGTTACTTGTTGAAAGGAGGACGCGAGTTCCGGATGGAGGAGCAGGCGCCTGAAGACGCAGGACAAAAGTGACAGAAGAACCCGCCCGTGCCACTGGCGTATTGGTGCTCAAACTTGCCAACGCTACATGATTGTAAACGTTCACGATCATGTTCCTGTCTTCAACAATTGGTGCTCGACCTACACAGTTCATAGAAACCTTGATCGTAGCTTTGTACGTGCCTGTCATGTCGTAATGATGTCTGCTGAATAGATTGTAAAAGACCTTGTTTTGGTTCCGTTTTGGCTGCGTTTCATGCGAAAGCAGTTCCCCTGGTGTCCCGTCCCCCCAATTCATAGCGGAGTACCAGTTAGATGCTCTGCACGGGATCTTTACCGACGCAATTGGATCGGCATACGTATCCTGAACCTCAAAATTCTGCCGAAGCAATCGAATTGTATCATCTGACCCGTGCTTCTGCGCAAAGGCCTTCCCGGAGCCGCTGGCTGAAAGGAACAAGAGCACCAAACACACTGCCCAGTTGCCTTTCACTCCGCTGAACCCGAGAAATGGCAAAGTATTCATGGCTCGAATGCTCGTCATGCAACTCCGACCGACTCCCAATCAGACTCTTCTGCTAGTTTGCCCGGATACTTGGTAAAAGTCATTGTCCACCGATGTTCGGGTACTCATATCGTTGAGCTGTCGGTAAGCCATCGGCAAAGTAAGGTCTATTGTCGCTGCGCCTACGGTCACTAATACAAGATCAGGATTCAGATAACTGGCAACGCCAAGCTTCACAGAAACCGAAACTATTATAATTCACGGGCACGAAACTCCGTCGAGAATTTCTCTGTCCGTGCAACGTTCAAACGCTCGGATGGAAAGAAGCGGCTATTGGACTCACCATTGCGAACTCGCTCTCTCACGACAGATTCAAAACACGCCTGTTTCGGCTGCGAGTTCCCAAATTGCGCGTGGCCGCTGATATTGAGGTCCAACGAAATTTGTGGGATCTTCAATCCGCCAGGCTTCCGGTGTACTAAACCAGAACGCCGTTTCCTCATTTTGCCAGCTCTGAAAATAGGCTCCTTTCGCGGCTAAAAGAGCATTCTTCATCAGTTCTGAATCTCCAACTCGTTTGCCCCAATGATACATATTTGCGGCTGTACAATATGTGACACCCGCCCAGACATTAAACATGTGACCGATGAGTCCAATCATAGGCGCAACACCGATGGCCGGTGTTGAATCAGGATTAAGGCAGTTTGCGATGCCCATATCGCCGATTCCGTCTCCGTTATAGTCCTTCAGAGGGACAACGAGCCGCTTGAAAATTTGTTGATAATGCGAGGTCAGACGCGTTGGATCTAGAACTGGCTCAAGCCCCGTCACATCGACGAACCGCTCTCCTAGGGTACCGTCCGCCATGAGCGCGTCTCGGCGCGCATTGTATTGATAAAAACCGCATTGTTCGCTCCAGAGCGTCTTTTCCGCGGTTTCCCGCGTCTTGTTCAGCTGCGCCTTCAGCCGTCCAACGAGCGCCGAATCCCGCTTGTGCTGGGCCATTTGTTCCAGCGCTCCCATCGCGCCCATCCAAAGAACCGCATTATAAAGCTCAGGTTGTTCGTACTCGGAACCACTCCTTCGGCTCAAACCATCCCGATCCGTAATCGACATCATAAAATCGAATGTTTTCAGCGTTGCTGGCCATATCTCGTTGAGAAATTCGTCGTCTTTGGTCTTGACCCAAAGCGCGTGCACACATTGAATGAACTTTGGAGAATAATCTGACCAAGTCTGACCTCCAAACGTAGCAGGCAATCTATGACCGGAGTATTCGAAAATGGGGTCTCCGTCCGCCCGTCCTTCGTCGTGTGGGCAGTGGCCATCTTTGGTACTCACGATAAAATCGCCCCAAGTCAGTAGCGCGTCACGCTCAATCTGTGGCCACAAATCCCGGTAACTGCGGGACGTGAAGTGGCGAACGTCAAGAGGATCAAACCAAGCAAAGTCAATACTCTCTGCTACAAACGAAATGTGCTGTCCCGGCCGATTGCCGAATTCCTTCGGCTTCGTGATACAGCCGTTCTCCCAAAAGGATGAACCGAACGTGGTGTAATAAAGCTCATTCAAGGCGGCCTGTTTCAGCCAATCGGGCATCTGGGGGGTGCTTATAATCGGCTGTTGCCACGCGTCAACTGCACTCCCCCATTCCACACCTTTGGCCAAAGCCTCCGCGGCGATCTCAAACGACTGCCGTGGTATTCCAGCGGGGAAATATTCGGTGTACCTGCGCCACCAGCGTGTTCCGCGGCCGAACTGGATTTCTGGGAAGAACCAAGCGACGCTGAACGGAATCGTTGCGGTACCTCCAGGCCCGAGCTCAATTTGAACGCACAGTGCTCCAGACGGAAGCTGACTATTTCCATTTTGGTCCAGATTTTGTAGTCGGCCGTCACTCGCGAAGTCCTCCCAAACGTCGGAACCATTCCCCGCACCATCCCATCCCGTGATGTAAGTTGCAAGCCGATCAGTAGCGATGCACCATTCCGAATTCTGTGTCTCTGGAGGATTCTGTGCATCCTCTGCCTTCATTAGAATCGCCGTGATTTTCTCCCGATGAATTAACGAATTGCTAAGCCCATTGCGCGGGCATTCGAGAAGCGATGCTTGGAGAAATCGCAATGGCGCGGGATTCAAGTTTCGCGGGCCGGTATACGGGGCGTTCGGGAACGTGAACATGATCGCCAGCTTAGTCGGTTTTTTCAGCGGGTTGTGGACTCGAAATTCGAACAACCCAACCGGCAGCGATGTCTCGCGGTAATTGTCTTTAATAATTGGGCTGAAAAACTCCATCGAGATTTCGTTAGCAAAACCGCGATAGGTTACCCAGCCTTTGGGGAACAGCGCGTGGTAATCAGCCTGCCCAATATCGAGGCGTTTCCACGCTGAGAGGACGTCGTGCGTCGCGAGAGTGCGTACGATTGGCTCGTCACCTTCAACCGATTCCCAAATATGGAAGGCAGCCTGGGATAAAAATCGTTCTTCATATCGCCCTGCCTTCATTATCCATGGACCAAACGATCCACAAATGTTGTACATGAAGTTGCCCGCACCGATCCCTCCCAACGGGATTCCCTTCTTAACGCGGGCCGGTGTGTTTGAATCCGGAAAACCGAAGAAGTTTTTGGGGTTTCGAGCTTCTTCAGGCGTCATGCCGACCTTCGGAAGTTTGCCGAGAGGTCTGGACCAGGCGCACGCAGGGATTTCAAAGTCGCGCGTCTTAAAAAGATCCGCCGAATTAAGAGATTTTGATCGAGCCGGGGAACTGTGTTGCGGTAGCGAATTAGCCAAATCGCTAGGCGGGCAAACTGATGCAGCGGCGATCAATGATCCTGCGCCCGAAACGGTTCTAAGGAATTCTCGCCGCGAAGTGCCCATTAGACAGTCACAATATAGTGACGATTAAATATAATATCGGAACGGCTTTCAAGGCTACACTGAAGTTCACAATTTGACCCTCGAAATGAGGTTCGCGAGCATGAAAGATGATCAACTCTTGAGGCCTAACATCCACTTCAACAGGTTTTTGCTGCAAGAGGGGTTACGCCAGGATGCCATGATTCACAATATGGCAGCGCAGCTTGGAACAAAGAACGGCTTGTTGATGGTATTCGCAGCGTTCGTGTTTGCCGCTGAATCCGCGTTCGTTATAGTTAGCCTGATGTTCGGGCTCCAGCTCCCGCGATGGGGCTGGGGCGGAGCGTTGATGCTGTGCCTCATAAGTATCGGCGTCTTGCTGCGCTCCATATGGCTGGAGAAATACAGGCTACCGCCTGTACTGCCCCTGTTGCGCGAGCAGGCTGAACAGTTCGTCGATTATGCTGATATTCAGCTGCTTCCGCATGAGCGGCAGCTGGAGAGATTCCAGGAGAAATTCCTGAACTCCATTTCAAGGTGCGTTAGAGACAATTTTCAGGTAAACGCGAAGATTCACAACAATATTGAGGTTGCCTGCTGGCTGATCGTTGCCTCGGTAATATGTACCGCAGGCTGTCTGTTCTGGATTCTGTAACGGCCCGGGCTGCTTCGACTATTGCTTTTTCAGATCAGCCTTGCTCAATCGCTTTTTGCAGAAATTATCGGTCAATTCGAAATCAGCGGAACACGGTTTGCCGGAACTACTATTGGTTTGTGCTTTTTCGGGGTCTGAAACGGTGTCCAGCTTCGTAATTTCGTTTTTCTGGTCGCCGGCCATTACGTGCTCCAAGGCTACATTCTTGCTAGGAAGCCCACAGTGCTGGTTTAAGACTTCTCGGCAGTGCGGTCCCATGGCATTCTGAATCCGTTGCAATCGTATCATTTTTTCGATGTAAGCGATTTTGTCGCACAGAATTTCTAAAACAGATTCGGACACTCAACAGAAGTACCTCAGGGCAGAGAGTCCGACGCTCAAGAGGACTCAAAAGCAATGACCTTGGATGATCGTCAAGGCACCGTTCCTCTTTTGGAGCGGTGATCGTCCTGCTCGCATTTTCGATAGAGGTCGGCGCGGGCAAACATGTTCGCAAACTTCCGCCAACCCTGCGACCCTCGCTGACATGGAATCGCGGACTGCAGGTGACACAGCGGAAGGAGTTTAGCCTGGCCACCGATAGTGCAGATCGGCTTTTGCGATTCACAAGATTCCTGGCGACACGTGGCCAAGGAAAACACGAATCTGCGGTTGCGACAATTTTCTCGGCTTCGACCTGTCTGTGCACTCGCAAGCACTCAACCATTCGCGCTGCCCCTGAGAGTAAAGTGCAAGCGAGTGTGAAATCGACCGTCGGAGCCGACGAGACTTCTTTGGAGCGCGGCCCACACATGTTTGTGCTTCTGGGAGGGTTATGACATTTTGCATAGTCGAGCGGAGCCATGGCCTAAGGCAATGCATACGAACCGGCTAAATCGGAACCAGCGAGCAGTTGCTTGTTCTGTGGCGTGCAGATTGGTGCAAGAGCGAGATATAGTCCTGTTTCTGCTGAAGGCCGCCCGCAGAAGCGCATGGCGTAAGGTAAAAAACTGCATCAAATTCGTATTACGCCGGGATTCCACTTTCGACGAAACTGGTTTGTTCCTGCGGCAATACGTCCTTCATCTGACCCGAATTCGACCGATCCGGAAGATTACATGTAGAGGTCTCGGGGGGTGTGAAGGTGCTGGATCGCAGGCGCTGATGATGCTGAATGCAATCAATTTCGCCCGTTCGTATGGTTTTGAGTACGTACATACACCGTTCAGTTTTATTGGACATGCTGAACGGCCAAAGGAAGAGTGGGCGGCAGTCTGGGAATCGCTCTTCAATCTCGGCTCGGGCGAGACACCTTGTAACGAGAAACGACGCGACGTGGTCGAGTTTTCCCATAACTTTACCCAACTTGGTAAGTGTTTTGGCTCCAAGTGGCGGTGGGACGAAATGGCCGAACGATTCCGGGCCGCAATACCCGAGGTTCGACGCAAGTACTACCTGAATAAATCTCCCGTAAAGACGAATCAAATTACAGTTGCCGTGCATATTCGGCGCGGTGATGTGTCTCAGGGCCACCCGGGTTATTTCACCAGCAATGAAGTAATTCTACGAACGATCGCCGTGGCGCAGTCGGTACTTAACGGCCGCAATGTTCAGTACAAAGTCGATGTTCACTCCGAAGGCGGTACGGCGGACTTCGCCGAATTTTCCCGGCTTGGCGTTAAGCTATTTCTGAATGTTGATGCTGTTTGGACAATGAAAGAGCTCATAAACGCCGACGTTCTCATCATGGCCAAAGGTTGCTTCAGCTACTGCGCCGGCCTTATTTCCGATGGGATTAAGCTTTTTGAGCCGAATCCATTGCCGGACCATAATGCCGCATCACCAGGCTGGAAGTGGCGTTCTGTTGCTCCTGCGGAGAGTTGGATTCCGTGCAAACCAGACGGGTCTTTTGATTCCACAGCTTTCGAGCGCCAGCTCATTCTCTTGATCGAGGCTAAAGGGCGCTGGAGGAATTAACGCATAAAGGGATGTGCTGTCAGCCTAATCGTTTGGTGTGGCAGCGGTCTACCTGTCGCCGGAGGAATTCAGCAGAGCGATCGCGTCGAAGCATCAAGTAGTGCGACGGTGAGATTCTTTGCCAGAAACGACGCGGATTCTTCCACAGGGCTGCTGGGGGAAGGGACTCAAGCGCCGTCCCTTCCCCCAGTCCGCATCCCTGCTAAAGAATCAGCGAGATAAGTGCGAGGAACGAGCAGTGTTGCAAACTGTAGGAACGGACCTTGTTTCACGTGGGGGGTTCACTTCAAAAGCAAACGGCCGGTGTAGACACGCAAACCGTCTCAGGAAGGGGGTTCACCTCACTGCAGTGTAGACGATTTTGTAGCACAGAAATCCAAAACGAACCGCAAAGCTCAAGAGAAATCTCGTGCTCGCCGGCAACACTTTCAATAAGCATTACTTACAATCAACAAAATTCAATAGATTTCTCCACGAACGGAAATCTGTTTTGCAAGCAGGGGGTCAGGGGTTCGAATCCCCTCACGTCCACCAACTTGTTCGCTGACTGCAAAGCACTTAAGACGTTCACGACTGCCTCGATCCGCGTTGTTTCGTGCACTGGAGTGAACCCCTAAAGTGAGACAGATTTTCATGCACACCATCCGACCGAGCACACTCCTCCAGTGAGCAGCGTCACACTTTGAGGGTTCGAATCGCGTGAGACTGATTGTGA
>Ga0134126_10000780_pt1 | contig 40076 bp, 40 predicted proteins | sample KB31752_FD_96881 | JGI IMG/M metagenome (GOLD analysis project Ga0134126, IMG submission 96881) | Terrestrial soil microbial communities with excess Nitrogen fertilizer from Kellogg Biological Station, Michigan, USA - KB3-175-2 | ecosystem: Environmental > Terrestrial > Soil > Unclassified ...
AAACGATAGAAAAACATTTTCTTGCCAAACTTCCAGGCGAGGAAGACGCGATTATCACGGACACCAAAAAAGTCATTCATACACTGAACGCCTTATGCACCCTGATGGATATCCGTTACGATCTACTGAAGGAAGCTGGTACAAGAAACATAAAAGAATACAATCAAAAATTTGTAGCAAGAAAATTGAATCCTGAAAAAGGACATGAATTTTTACCCTTTATTGTGTTGGTAATTGATGAATTTGCAGATCTGATAATGACAGCCGGAAAAGAAGTGGAGATGCCAATAGCACGGCTGGCACAGCTTGCAAGAGCTGTAGGTATTCATTTAATCATTGCAACGCAACGCCCTTCCGTTAATATTATCACCGGTACCATCAAAGCGAATTTCCCTGCGCGTATCGCTTTCAAAGTGAGCAGCAAGATAGACAGCCGTACTATTTTGGATATTGGCGGCGCAGAGCAGTTGATTGGAAAGGGCGATATGCTTATCAGCTATAATGGTGAACTTACACGGCTGCAATGCGCTTTTGTGGATACGCCTGAAGTGGATAAAGTAACTGATTTTATCGGAGATCAACAGGGATATCCCGAAGCGTTTATGCTGCCTGAATATGTAGATGAAAAAGAATTTGAGAATAAAACTTTTGATGTCAACGACAGGGATTCCTTGTTTGAAGACGCTGCGAGATTGATTGTGGTAAACCAAAGCGGAAGCACTTCTTTACTCCAAAGAAAAATGAAATTAGGTTATAACCGCGCGGGCCGCCTGATGGATCAATTGGAAGCTGCCGGCATCGTAGGGCCAAGCCAGGGAAGTAAAGTGCGCGACGTACTGGTAAAAACCGATGCCGAATTGCAGGAATATTTGAATGGGATGTAATTATCCTCACACACAGTAAACAAATAAATTTTTGGGATTTTTATTTAGGTTTTATAACTAAACTCATCTAAACTCTTCTACTCCCTTCTAAACCAATTACAGATTTTATTCTCCTCCGATTAATTTAATACTCTCTTTACTGATTCCATCATTGAATCTGAAAATATACATTCCTTTCTGAAATGCAGGCATCCCCGTGAAATTAATAACCTGCATAACGCCGGCCTGCAAAGGCACTTGTTTTATAAAATATAATTTCCCTGAAACGTCATAAATTTTAAAATTACCGGTGGAAGTATGCAGCGGTTTTATAATAACTGTAAAGTTATCTTTAAAGGGATTGGGGTAAATTTTTATATTTTGATTTCCTAAAAGCGCATTCGCATTTCGTAAAATTCTTTGTTGGTATAGATCGTCGTAAGCTTTCTCGAAGTCAGGGATCCCATACCCGATTCGATCATCGGGATCATTATAAATGCTGCTGCTTTTTTTTACTGCATTGATGATTTCCATGTTTGTAAATTCAGGAAAAGCCTGCCACAAACAGGTAACCAATCCGGCCAAATTTGGTGTGGCAAAGGACGTTCCATCCCCGGAACCTATTGGTCCTGTGGTGGAGGATACGAAAGTTCCCTCGCCTACCGAAGCTGCCACTGGCTCTATTCTTCCATCACTGGAAGGGCCATAACTGCTGAAAGAGGCTGGTACACCTAAATTATTTACAGCGCCAACGCTGATAATACTATCCGCATCGGCGGGGGTTGTGATAAAATGCCATGAATTATTCCCTTCATTTCCGGCAGCGGCTAATACTATCATGCCTTTTTTTCCTGCCATTGTTGCTTCTTTAGCAATCAAAGTAGAGCGCCCGTTCATGTCGGTATAAGTATAATCAAAAATGGGGTTATCAAAAGTGTCGTACCCAAGCGAAGTGGTGATTACATCCGCGCCCACGCTGTCTGCCCGCTCGGCGGCCGCTGCCCAGTATTGTTCTTCTACCGGCGACTCCGATGACACATCTTCAGAACGATACAATAAGAAATCAGCATTGGGGGCAGTGCCTACCAATTGCCCGGGAATATTTCCTGCAATGATAGAAAACACCTGCATTCCATGATAATAATCTTCATTGACACTCACTTCATTGTCCACAAAATCATAAGTTTCCATCACCTGGTTCCTGATGTTGACACTGTCAAATGCAGGTAAGCTTAGATAGTGATAGAAACCAGCGTCCAGTATGGCAATCAACATTCCTTCGCCATGAAAACCTTTGTTGTGAAGATATTCGCCATTATGAATGTGAACCTGGTCAAATGCATCGCCGTAGGAATAATAATCGCCTGAGACATGTGATGGAGCCAACGGCGAGCTGATATTGCTGCTTCGTTCAATAAATTTATTTTTTGCGATGGTATCCTCCCATTTGTTTTTTAAACTTAATTTGGGATTGGCAGTTCTTTTTAACGGCTGCGTGGTAACTACAAAAGGAAAACGATTGATTTTGTCAATAGCCGATGAATCAGTGGTAGCGATGCAAACCTGGTTCAGCCATTTCGATTCGTCCAGAATTTGCACGTCTCCTGAAAGGCGAATGCTGTCTATATACCGCGGCGTTACAGGTAAATCAGTTTCGTCTATGGCTATATGTTGCTTTGTCCTCCGTGCTATGGCTCTCGCTGATAAAAATTTTGATGGATCATTGACAGAGTAGGGGGTACCCGTTTTATCTTTCAATTTTACAACGTAGCGCGTAAACTGCGCGGAGGTATTCGGAGAGAAAAATATCAAGAGCAAAAGCAGCAAATAGTTTTTTCTCATAAAAAGATATCTGGCGGATTCATTGAAACGGATGTAAATGTAAATTTTAAAAATTAATTTCAGGGCATTCAATTGTGACCTGAACCGGTAATACTCATTTTAATTCCAAAACCGGAATACCCGGGAGCCGCGGAGGAGTCAAAAGGCTGGTACTCCCAATGAATAAATTCTTTGTATATCAAACCGATTCCTTTTCCATATTTTTCTACTGCATAAGTTCTTTCTGCATATCCGCCTGGTTGCAAAATGGGATCACTCGTTTGTGAATCCATTTCAGCCACCTTTAAAGTACTGTCAATAGTGATTGAATTGATGGTAAGCGGCACATCAATACTGTCATAAACATAATTCCATTTACTCATGAAATCAGCATTTGCAAAATTGTAAGAAGAATATGGGTTGTAAGGCAAATAGCTATGCCCAGGCCACGAAAAATCCTGTTTTATTGGCATCATCAGGATCAAAAATCTAAGGTTATCCTCTACATATTCAATAGAATTTCTTGTAGGAATGGCCATAAACACGTTATTGGGCGTCCAGGGTTGTGAAGAATCCGTGCGCAAATAGCGTATGATACGAAATCCCGGGCGGTTTAAATTGTCTGTGATGGGAGCATCAACCACATCTTTTGCCTGGTAATGATTTATTGCAAATGCAACAGAACCCTGGCCAAAATTGATTACCACAGTTGAATCAAGATCATAAGTGATGTAATTACCTACCTGCAACGGGTAATAATCATTGATGGACTCGTTTGCAAAGCCCACATTCTCCTTGTTGCACGACGCCAACAAAAGAATTATGAAGCAGGAGCCGAGAAGATATTTCACCATGACAGTTATTAAATTTTTTTTACAAAGGAGCGAAGAGATTGAATCCGATAACTATCGGATGTTTTATTGCGCAATTGTTCGATATCTTCAACAAGCAAATCTGCCTGTCGGCAGACAGGCAAATATCCTATTTTCTTATTCTATTCTAAACCATCTAAACCTCTAAACCATCTAAACCATCTAAACCATCTAAACCATTTATCTAAACCTCTCTAAACTTTTCTAATCTATCCAACCGGATTTCTCTGAATAACCCCACCGCCAATCACATCATCGCCTTCATAAAAAACAGCACTTTGTCCCGGTGCGATTCCTTTTACATTTTCATAAAAACGGACTTTTATCCCATTTTCGTATGTGTAAAGATTAGAAAGCGCGCCTTTATCTTTATACCTGATTTTGGTTAATGCTTCCATGCCATCTGAAATACCATCGTACTTGATCCAGTTCAGTCCATTTACCATCATCTCGCTTCCTTTCAGGTCTTCTTCATCTCCAAGTACGATAGTATTGGTTTCAGGAATTATTTTTGTTACGAACGCAGGTTTGCCCAAAGCAATGTCAAGCCCTTTTCTCTGCCCGACAGTATAAAAAGGATATCCCTTGTGTGGCCCCAAAATCTTTCCGGTTTTGTCAACAAAAAAGCCTCCGGAAACCCTTTCTTCCAGGCCTTCCACTTTTCTTTTTAGGAAGCCACGGTAGTCATTGTCCGGCACAAAACAGATTTCGTAGCTTTCGTTCTTTTTTGCCAGCTCAGGGTAGCCGAAATCAATAGCCATCTGCCTGATTTCTGTTTTACGATAAGTACCCAATGGCAAAATAGTCCTGCTCAATAGATCCTGCTGCAAACCCCACAGCACATAACTCTGATCTTTGGTTTCGTCAATCCCTTTTCTAATAAAATACCTCCCATTAGTATGTTGGTGTATTTGCGCGTAGTGGCCGGTTGCAATAAAATCGCAGCCCAGTGCGTCAGCTCTTTTAGAAAGTGCGCGCCATTTGATATGAGTATTGCACAAAACGCATGGATTGGGCGTACGACCGGCAATATATTCTTCTACAAAATTATCTATTACGAAATCACCAAATTCTTCCCTGATATCGAGGATAAAATGCGGGAATCCGTGCTGAACGGCAGCCATTCTTGCATCATTAAAACTATCTATATTACAGCATCCTGTTTGTTTATTATTATTGCCGCCGCTGGTGGCATAGTCCCATGTTTTCATAGTAATCCCAATCACTTCATAACCTTCTTTATGAAGCATCAAAGCCGCTACGGTACTATCGATACCTCCGCTCATTGCCATTAAAACTTTTCCTTTTCTGCTCATATTTTTAAAATAAATCGCAAAGATACAAATTTAGGCGGGGACGGGGCTTCTGGATGTGAACGCGGTTGTGGATGAAAACTTGTGTTGGAAAATAATATTATGGCTGTTAGCATCAATCAAATGCCATAAAAATCTCATAGCATTGCCTTTACTATTTCTTCCCATTCGTTTTCCAACGAAACATCAGGCCTTTTTTTGCCGGCGCGGCGATACCAATAGTCAGCGTTACCAATGTCGCCTTCTTTGCGGTGCAAATAAGCATGAATCCACGATGCATTTTTATCTTCTAAATCCTGTACGAGGTGATGCGCTTTGTCCCAATTGCCTTTTCTTTCCTGCCACAAGGCTTTTAAATAAACAGAGCTATTTTGAGGCGGATTATTTTCTACTAAGCTTTCTTTAAATGAAATGAGATTCATAAGTCTTGCGGATTTTATATTTCCATAGTTATCAATCTATGGATAAAATATTTTCGTAAAATTAAAATTAAACAAATTGGAAGAATCCGCATTACAATAAACCAATCAATATCTCATAATCCTATTTTCAATATCATTACGTAATCGAATCGAAATGATGAACGATAGAGAATTCTTTGATCCTTTTCTGCATGACAATACGATACTGATAAAATATTTCGCACATTTATTACCCAACAAAAATTGTCTGAAAAATTTTACTACGGGATGACGTTTTTATGACAAGTAAATTTTAAAAACTCATTTCATCAGCGCTGGGACCATAGCTGCCTGGAATGGGTATATCCAGCAAACGAAGAAATACGCCTAATTGTGCTCTGTGGTGAATGATCTGGCTGTAAGAATGACGCACAGCTTCGTATTTTGTCATCACACCTAAAACTTTATCGCCACTGCTTAACGTCCAGTTTTTTGAAAGCTCTTCTTCTTTTGCGTTTGCCAGCGCAGTCCTTCCCTTCGCGAAGGATTTTTCAAAAAGATCAGACAGTTCTTCATAACTACTGACCGAAGCAGGTTGTTGTGGCGCTCCCGCAAAGTCAATGCCATCCCTGTTAATAGACAAATCAATCCACGAAGGCAATTCGGCAATGTGAACCGCCAGTCTTTTTATCGTCATACTTTTAGGATGTGGCTGCCACTCTAATTTATCCATTGGAACGAGTTTGAGAAATTTTCTGGTGGTTTGCGCTTCCTGGTCAAGCTCTTTTAATAACAAAGGAATGATTTCCATAATTTTCGATTTAATTGATTCTAAAATTAATTTTATTTCTTTTCTCCGAAAAAAAATATTTGTTGGATAACTATTTAAAAAGGCTAACGGAAAAGAAAGTAGTACGATCAAATCAATCAGTAAAAGAACAAATTCTGCCGATTCCGGATTTGGATTTTTTTAAGTTTTAGTAAACAGGTAATTGAAGGATTCTGCTAATTCAGATTGAATGAGCAGTGCGGCCTTAAACCAATTTTGACAGTAAAACAATCTGCCCCAAATGATAGGCATCATGTTGTAAAATGCCGTGAATATGTTCGTAGTAAGTCATCTTATTGGAAGCATAGATTTTATCAAATTGGGATTCGTCAAAATTTTCAAGAAAGTTAATCCATTGGGCCTGCGAATTAGCAAGTCGATCAAGTGCTTTCTGCCACTCAGTTTCAGAAGTAATTTCTAATTGTGAAAAATAATTGTCATTCGGGGCTGTCACCTCATTTCCCTCCACCCGAAGTAAAACATTTTCACGCCATGCAATCATATGATTTACAATTTGCCATATTGAATTTCGTTCGGGCGTAACTTTCTTAGCTGCCTGCTCCGCGGAAATATTTTTTAAAGTAGCCATGATTGTTACATCAATCCATGGACTGCCATTGTATAAATCTTCGAATAGTTTTGTGATGCATTTTGTTTCTTTCATAACCTCAAAATTAAATAAACCTCAAAAAATGAGAATCCAATATATTTATTCCTGCCCGAATGCTTCGTTCAGGCGGGTGTTTACTGCTCCTGCATTTTTAAAAATTAAAAACTTTGGCTTATCCTTATCCCTGGCGTCACTCCCTTAATAAAATTATTAAAATAGATGGAAGGCTCAATAGTGGTTTTCGTTAGTTTAAGCTTCCCGGCCCCAAAACGAAAAGTATTTTTCTCAAAAAAATCTCCATTTCTATTTATCAGATAGCCTAATGAAAATACTGCACTGTAGGAAAAATCCTTCCTAGGATCATGGTCCGTAATGCCTCCTTGTCCATAGGTGAAAGTAAGAAAATCATTTCTGTAAGTATGCAAATTACCATGGTTGTCTTTTGCAAATAAAAAATGAGGTTCCCAGAATAAACCCGGTTCCCATTTAAAAGTACGATCGCGATTAGTTAATACAAGTTTGGCTCCAACGCTGAAAGAAGGAACAAAATAATTTTTATAATTCTGAATATTCACCGTTGCCACCCCTTCTAAAAAATCACCGTTTTCGCCTGGAGTAAAACCTCGTGGCCTATCAGCAGAAATAGATTTATCCTTTAGCAGATAATGAGAACCGGTGCCTAAAATAAGAGGCCATTTCGTGTTTACATCTTTTTGAATGGTTGAAATTTTTTCAGCTAAAACGCCATTCATATAATCCGTCAATTCACTCATATTATTCAGATAGAAAGTAAGATGATAATATCGTGGATGAGTGCGGCTTATCTTTTGTTCAGGTTTTGTTGGATTGCTAATGATACCGATTATACTTATTGTATCCTGGCCGGTTTTTAGAGAAGCCAGTTCGCCTTTATCTATTAGGAAAGAAGCGCCTTTAGGTTGGTATTGCTGAAAGCGTATTTTTTTTCTTCCCATCGAATCGGTAACATAATCCAGTCGTTTTGTAGTAAGCGGATCTGAAAAAGAATCTCTTAAAGGAGTAACATCTTTCATAAATACTCTTAATAGAGAATCAATATTTTCTATCTTCTGAAGATCGCTTATATCAGTTAGCTCAATCTTGAGTTGATTGCCCTTATCAAGATTGATGTAAAAACGCCGGTTCATTATAATATCAGATGGTACTTCAAAAGTCTTATCTTCTTTTTGGTTCGTTTGAGCGCAAAGGCTTCCTGCGATGCTTGTGAAAAGCATCATTAGTATCCATGTTTTTGTCATGTTATTTTAGTTTTGAGAAGTTTTTATTTTTAAGATTGTAAAACTATTTGTGTTTGAGACCACAGCCGGATTGATATAAGTTTCCTGGCTGGCTATTTTGAATTGAAAAGTATGTTTGTCGGAATTTTTTACTATTTCCGGTAAGGTTTCTACAGGGTCGCCCAATTCATTGATATGAACTACTTTTAGTTTTTTCTTTTCCGGCTTAGTCGCTGCGAAAGAAGCAGCAGTATCTACGGGCGTTGTAAAATTTGATAATGTTTCCGGCGATAAAGCTTCCGGACTAACAGTGTATGTGAAACGCAGTTTAATTTTTTTATTTTCATGAGTCATTTGCTTCTGCCTTTTAGAGGAAGTTTCTTCAGATTTTCCATCATTTTTTGCTAATGATGAATTTGTAACTGCAGCCGCATCTTCCTTATCAATAATTTTACCTGCAGGCGCTTTTGTTGACGGCTGATTTTCTTTTACAGTGGAAATGGCTTGATTAATTCTAATAGAATAAAACAAGGGAATCAATAATGCAAAGAAGATACACGCCGCTGCAACCCAATACCACATTGATTTTTTGCTTCCTGGTTTTCGGCCAAGCCGTGCATGAAGTCTTTCCCATAACGCGCCCTTGTCAGGAATGTGTTCTTCTGGCACGCTGTCTATTGTTCCCAGGCTTAGCTTCCAGTTTGGGATATTATTGAGATTTTCCTTTGACATATTTGATTCCTTTTTGCAGTAACATTTTTTGTAACAATACTTTTGATTTACTTAATTGAGATTTGGAAGTGCCTTCCGAAATGCCAAGCAATCCTGCAATTTCTTTATGGGACATTCCTTCAATTTCATAAAGATTAAAAACAGTACGATAACCTACTGGAAGTTGGACGATAAGATTGAAAATTTCCGCCGCAGACAAACGATCCAACAAGTCTTCATCTAATAATATATTTTCAGCCTCAGCGTCAGATACCATAGTGAACACATTTTTTTTTCGTAAAAACATAAGGCATTCGTTAATCATTATTTTTTTTATCCAGCCAAATAATGCCGCATCTCCCAGGTAGGAAAATGTGTCAATGCGTTTAAAGAACTTGTAGAATCCATCCAGCATTACCTCTTCAGCATCCTCAGGACTTTTTACATATCTACGACAGACAAACAGTAATTTACCGGAAAATTCATCAAACAGGCATTTCTGCGCTGCGGTACTGCCTTCTTTAACTTCTTTGATGAGTTCTGATAAATTCATAAAAATCAAAAGATCTGAAACGGGTTATACAATAAGAAATGCATTTTAAAGATAAAACGTTGCCTGGGATAATTAAAAAATTTTAACAGCAGTAAATTAACAAATAAAGCGAATTTTTATTTATGTGATTGAACCTATTTTAGAACAGTCATTCATTCTGTTGGTCGGGAGACCAGACGGCAAATAAAATAGATCCCTTAGCTGAAATTATTTCAAATAGCGCTTTTTAAATGCAGAAGGATTCTCTCCTGCAATTTTCCCGAAGAGTTTATTAAAATAAGACAGGCTTTGAAATCCCACTTCATAACAGGTTTCTGAAATAGATTTATTCTGCAACAGCAGTGTTTTGGCCTGGGTGATACGATATTGGTTAACAAAATCTGTGAAAGTCATTTTCGTTTGTTTTTTAAAATAGCGACAAAATGCCGCAGTACTCAAATGCACACTGGCAGCCACTTTATTTACATCCGGCGTTTCATCATAGTTTGCCTGGATATATTCGTAAATAGCTCCCATTCTTATTTTATCATTTAAAAATAGTTTGACACTTGTATCCCGATCATTCAACGCAACTACTTCATCAGATAAGGCAAGGATTTGAAATATTTCGAGTAAGCATAACAGTTGCTGAAATTTTCCCATGCTTTGTATTGTCTTTAATTTTTCAGCAACTTTAATTTTTGTGTTACCTGTAAATGATAAGCCAAGATAAACCCTCTTAAAAAGTGTTTGAATGGCATTTAGTTCAGGAGCTTCTTTGAAAGCTTCACCCAAGAAATGCTCTTTGAACTGAATAACAATTTGCTTGTATTCAGTTTTTAATTCATAATCAAAATTTAGATGGGGAATATTTCCACCTATCAAAACCAAATCGTTTTCCATATAATTGGATATATGTTGCCCGACGTGCCGGATACCTGTGAGAGCTTCTACATATACCAACTCAAACTCCGGATGATAATGCCAGAGAAAGTGGTTTCGCAAGCTTGGATTAAAAACCTTGAATGATTGTCCCGGATTGGGAATCACTAACTCTTTTTGAATCTTCATACTCCTTATTTTCTATAAATTTAATAAAATATGGCTAATTATGTCAATAAAGAGCAAAAGAAGGTCATTGCAGATAATGCACTCAGCGAACCCATTTCTGAATTTTGCATTATTCAATCACGACAAAAAACAAAAATCATGGTACAACAAACAATGGCGCCCACAATGATCCCGAACAATGCGCACAAAAAAATACCGGGCAATCCTTCAACTGCAACAAGCAGTACAAAAAAGTTAAACGACAGGAGCAACAGAGAACCGTTGCGTGTGCTTTCAGAAGAAGACTGGAAATTCTGGATTCGCAATGGTTATGTAATAATTGAGAATGCAGTGCCCAAAGAACAGGTAAAAAAAACTGCAGATTTTCTTTGGGAATTTGAAGAGAAAAATCCTAATGATCCTCAAACATGGTACGCTCCGCCGAGGGCCGAAATGCAGATGAAAGAACTTACTAATACCGGAATGGTAGAAGTATATAATCATCAAACCCTGTGGGATAACAGGCAGGTGCCAAAAGTTCATGCTGCATTTGCAGATATCTGGGGAACGGAAAAATTGTGGTGCACCATAGACAGGGCGAATTTGAATTTTCCATTGCGACCTGGTTTCGATTACAAAGCCTTTGTTCATTGGGATTACGACCCGGAAACCAAACCTCAAAATGTGCAGGGAGTTTTAGCTTTGGCTGACCAGATGGATGAAGAAATGGGAGGTTTTCAATACATACCGGAGTTGTTCAGAACTTACGATGCCTGGAAACTCACACAGCCGGAAAACAGGGATCATTTTAAACCAGACATCACCGGTTTTACGCCCGAGAAAGTAAAAATGGAAGCAGGCGATCTCCTGATCTTCAATAGTGCGGAGCCGCATGGAATTCGTGCCAACAACAGTAAAGATAAAGTTCGCATCGCGCAATACATTTCTATGATGCCGGCAGAAGAAGATAATGAGGCTTTACGCGAATGGAGAATCAATTCATGGAAGAACCGAATTGCTCCCGAGGGATACGCCTTTCCCGGTGATCCGCGGAAATGGGAACAAATAAAATATACAACAGCTACGTTATCTTCTCTTGGAAAAAAATTACTTGGATTGGATAAATGGTAGATGATTTAAATGAAAATTATAAGAATGCAAAAGCAAAGGTGCTTTTGCATTCTTAATTATAAAAAGTATCTACAAATTAACTCCACCAGAAACTTCAATTCGTTGCCCATTAATAAAATAGCCGTCATCGCTGCATAAAAAAGCGATCACTCCTCCAACGTCGGTTACGAGTCCCACTCTGCCCAGTGCGCTCCTGGAAGCTAAAAACTTTTTTCTTTCTGCATTATCCCTGTTGGAGCCATGGTTAAAATCGGTTTCAATAGGTCCGAGAGCTACCACATTCACCGTGATGTGGCGATCGCCTAATTCTTTTGCGAGGCCACGTGAAAAAACTTCTATCGCGCCTTTCATCGGCGAGTATAAAGAATATCCGGGCACGGATGATTTAGTAGTGCCCGAAGAAATATTGATGATTCGTCCTTCGTTGTTTATCAGCGGCAGTAATTTTTGTGTCAGGAAATAAACGCTTTTAAAATGGACATTCATAAACAGATCAAAGTCTGATTCTTTAGCTTCTGCATAAGGAATACTGGCACCCATACCCGCATTGTTTATCAAAAAATCAAATTTTTTCTTATTCCACTGCAAGCCGATTTTTTGTTCAAATTCTTTTACGAACTTATCTATGTAAGCAATATCATTGGCGTCAAACCGCAAAGCAATTGCTCGTTTGCCCGACGCTTCAATTTCTTTCACGACATCATCTGCCGCTTCTTTTTGCGATACATAAGTAAGCACTACATCATGTCCGGCACCAGCCAGGCGAAGCGCCATTTCTTTTCCCAGGCCTCGGCTGCCGCCTGTTACCAAAGCTATTTTATTGATCATTTTTTTAAAATTTTTATTATGGATGAACTTATATTTTAGACAAAGGTTTATTTTAATTAAGACATAGGAAATATTTTCTGATATTATAACAAAGAAAATGGAACAGCAATTTTCCAACAAATAAAATTAAGAATTTGGATACGATAGCTACCGGATTTGTTTTCTGCTGTGTCAAAAGATTTCCATTTCAGTAACTATTATCATTAAACGAAAAAGGTTAATATTATGAAATAACCAATTTGTCTAAAAATTACTATTGATAATTTGTGTATAAACTTATTAAAATCTACCACTCAAAATTTAGAAAAGTTATAAACTTTTTTATCTTTACAAAGGAATTTCGTCTTATTAATTTTTTACATGCTTGAAAACAAAGAAATATCAGCTTTATTCCATCTTATTGATGATCCGGATGATGAAGTTTTTAACTCCGTGACGGAGCGGATTATTTCTCACGGGCGTGCCATCATCCCTAATCTTGAAAACTTGTGGGAAAACAGCCCGGATGAACAAGTGCAGGAACGAATAGAACTTATCATTCATAAGTTGCACTTTCGCGATTTGGTAGAGGAATTTGTCGAATGGAAAAATGGTAGTTGTGAATTATTACACGGCGCACTATTGGTTTCAAAATATTGTTACCCCGAAATGATTGCGACAAATACGTTACAGGAAATTGAAAAAATAAGAAGAAATATCTGGCTTGAATTGAATAGTTATCTTACGCCGTTGGAACAGGTAAATGTTATTTCAGGTATTTTATTCAGTTATTATAAACTAAAGGGAAATGAAGTAAGCTATGATCTTCCGGATGATTTTTTGCTAACGAAAGTTATTGAGGGCAAACGTGGTAATTCAATTACCAATGGCATTTTGTACCTGATTCTTTGCGAGCTTCTTGATATACCTGCTAAAGCTATTAATATTCCCAGGCAATTTATTCTTGGCTATTTTGATATTGATTATAATTTTCCAAATGCTGAGAAGATGAAAAAGGATAAAATCAATTTTTATATTGACCCTTTGAATGGACAGGTATATTCGCAGAAAGACGTTGACAGTTATTTTAAAAGAATCTCTGTACCGCCCACACCATCTTATTACAAGCGAATGACTGATAAAAGAATCATTCAGCATCTTCTCGAAGAATTCAGTAAATGCTTTATCGCCCCGTCCAATCTTTATAAAAAGAATGATTTGCTTTTTCTTGCTAAGTTATTAGATGAATAATAAGGCGCAGTTAAAGAAGATCGTTAGTTTTTTATTATGCTATGCGGTAAAAATTAATTCATTAATGGTTTAACACAAAATGCTGCCGATCGATTTGGGACTTAAACCACCTAAACTATCCAAACTCTTAAGCGTAGGTCTTTTGAGGATTTTCACTGCTCACTATTTCATAAACCATTGATTTATATTTGCACAATGTCGGACAAATCAAAACCTATATTTAACAAACGTATTTTTTGGGACGTCGATTTTGAAAACCTCCACTACGATACGAAAGCCAATTTCATCATCGAACGTGTGTTTGAACGCGGCGATGTAGAAGACATCCGAAATTGCCGCCGTTACTATGGAGATGAGAAAATAACAGAAGTGCTGCTGAATGCAAAATTTTTACCGGAAACAAGAATGTATCTGGCAAGTGCCGTCATCAACAAACCCATAACTGAATTCAGATGTTACAAATTGAGACAGTTGAACCCCACACTTTTTCCATATTAAATCAGTTGATGGAAATGCCCGAATTAAGTGATTTTTCATTGGTTGGAGGAACAGCATTATCACTTTTATATGGGCATAGAAAATCTATTGATCTGGATTTTTTTTCTAATAAGCCATTTGATCATGCACAGATTACTATAAGTTTACAAAATAAATTTGGAAACAAATTTATCAAGGAAGAAAAGGCTCCGCGCTTTGGCTTATTTTGTTACGTTGACGATGTAAAAATTGATCTCGTTCGTCATCCTCACCCTTTAATAAGGACGCTGCAAAATATTGAGCGTATGCGGTTATTTTCGACGGAAGATATTATAGCGATGAAAGTACAGGCAGTTTTAGGCCGCGGTAAGAAGAAAGATTTCTGGGATATTGCTGAGCTTTTAAAGCACTTTTCAATTGACGAGTTTATCAGGTTTCACAAAGAGAAATACGCTACGCAAAATTTGTTGATTACCGTTCCGCAGGCCATTACCTATTTTGCAGATGCAGAAGAAAGCGAAGATCCTTTAAGCCTTAAGAATCAAACCTGGGAAAGCGTACAGGCATTTATTACTACGAAAGTGAGCGAATATTTATTATAAAAATCCATTTCAGAAATACTGGTTTTCGGGATAGGGCAATAGCGTTTATTCGCATCTCTGCATAATGTTGCTTGACTGTGGGTAGTTCATGGAAGAAGATTTTTGGAATTAGCAATTCAGTAAACAAACAAATAATCCGGATTTTTATTTTTGAAAAAAAATTTGCTCAAAAGAAATATTCAGTTCATATTTGCAATCACAAATGAAAATTGATAACACATACAATAGTTGGTGGCACACGATCTGAAGATTGTGCCGTTTTGCTATTATTTGTGAATTAAAATAAATATTACGCCCCGGCATCAATGCCGGGGTTTTTTTATGTTATGTATTGAATCATAACGCACAGGAATAAAAAATGATTACATGAAAAAAATTACATTATCAACCACTTCAAAAAGAATGCTGGCAGATGTTTATACTCCTGTCGGGATCTACCTTCGGCTTCGCGATCGTTTCCGGGATACTATTCTACTGGAAAGCGCTGATTTTCATGCCAGTGAAAACAGCTATTCTTTCATAGGGATAAACGCCATAGCAGGCATCGAGATAAAAAATCTTGATGAAATAGAATATAAATTTCCGAATGAAGAGCCTCAGAAGATGGCAATCAAAAGTGATTCTAAAGTGACAGATGAGATTTGGAATTTTATGAAGCATTTTGAGATTGCCGAGCCCGCTGGAATGCCTGTAAGCATGGCCCAGGGTGTATTTGGATATACCACTTTTGACGCAGTTCAATTTTTTGATACAATAAAATTTACGTATTCTAATGATTCGTTGGAGGGTAGTAAAAAGCCGGCGATTCCATTAGTAAGGTACCGGCTTTATCAATATGTGATTGCTATCAATCATTTTAAAAACGAACTTTTTCTTTGCGAAAATCATATCGATGGAGTTGAAAGCGAAGTCGGACTAATAGAAAGTGTTATTAAGAGCAAGGATGTACCTGCATTTCCTTTTGCGGCATTAGGCGTTGAAACTTCTCCTTTATCGGATGCTGATTATGTGAACATGGTGAAAAAAGGCATCGCAAGTTGTGATCGTGGGGATGTTTTCCAGGTAGTGCTAAGCAGAAAATTTCAGCAGAAATTTTCGGGTGATGAATTTAATGTATATCGGGCTTTGCGGAATATCAATCCAAGCCCTTATCTTTTTTATTTTGATTATGGTGATTACCGCTTGTTTGGCAGCAGTCCTGAAAGCCAGTTGATAGTGAAAAATAATATTGCGATTGTGCATCCTATTGCAGGCACTTTCAGAAGAACCGGCAATGATGCCATTGATGAAGAATCGGCAGGAAAATTACTAAAAGATAAAAAAGAGAATGCGGAACACGTGATGCTTGTAGATCTTGCGCGCAATGATCTCAGCCGGAAATGTAGCAATGTAAAAGTGGCTCATTTTTGTGAAGTACAGTATTTTTCGCACGTGATTCACTTAGTGAGCGAAGTAACAGGTGAAGTAGAAAAAAATTCCAACCCATTCGATCTGCTTGGCGCTACTTTTCCTGCCGGTACACTAAGCGGGGCGCCAAAGTACAAAGCGATGCAACTTATCAATAAATACGAAAATGATCCAAGAGGCTATTATGGCGGTTGTATTGGTTTTGCAGGATTTAACGGCAGCATCAACCATGCCATCATGATCAGGACATTCCTGAGTAAAGACAATCATCTTAACTACCAGGCGGGAGCGGGGATTGTTGCTGCGTCCAACCCTGAAAGTGAATTACAGGAAGTAAATAATAAATTAAATGCATTAACAGCGGCGATAAAGTCCGCGGAAAATATATAAAAGATGAAAATACTGATATTTGATAATTATGATTCGTTCACGTACAACCTGGTTCATGTAGTGGAAAAAATATTACACGATAAAGTGGATGTTTACAGAAATGATAAAATCTCTCTTGAAAAAATAGGGGATTATGATAAAATTATTTTATCGCCCGGGCCGGGCCTTCCCTCTGAATCGGGATTGTTGTTGCCGTTAATAAAAGAGTATGCTTCTTCAAAATCCATACTGGGTGTATGCCTCGGGCTACAGGCTATCGGAGAGGCTTTTGGTGGCGAATTGATTAATTTAAAAAATGTATATCATGGCGTTGCTACGAAAATTAAAGTAAACGAAGAAAGACAACTAAAAGAGAATGATGTTTTTAAATCTTTGCCGGATGAGTTGGAAGTCGGAAGATATCATTCATGGATCTTGTCACGCAATCATTTCCCTTCCGATCTTGAGATCACAGCAGAAGACGAAAATGAATATATTATGGCATTGCAACACAAAACTTTTGACGTGCAGGGAGTGCAATTCCATCCGGAAAGTGTACTGACTCCAATGGGTGAAACAATAATGAGAAACTGGCTGGGGAGAAAGTGAAGCGGTGAAAGATTTAAGGGTTGAGAAGGATTAGGAGTTTGGAGAGCTTTGAAGGTTTAGAGGTTTAGAAGGTTAGATTTTTTATATAACGGTTATCAGTAAACGAACTAATAATAAAGATTTTCAATTATGAAAAAGATACTGCAATATTTGTTTGAGCATAAAACGCTGTCGCGTGAAGCAGCAAAAGATGTTTTATTGAATATTTCCAAAGGGATTTATTCCGATGCTGAGATTGCTTCTTTTACGACCGTGTTTTTAATGCGAAGCATTACCATTCCCGAATTGAATGGCTTTCGTGATGCGTTAATGGAATTGTGCGTTCCTGTAAACTTAAATGACCATGATGTTTTGGATATTGTAGGTACAGGTGGCGATGGAAAAAATACGTTTAATATTTCTACTTTAAGTTGTTTCATTGTTGCGGGTGCGGGGCAGAAAGTAGCCAAACACGGTAACTATGGGGCGACGTCTGTGAGTGGTTCAAGTAATGTGATGGAAACTTTGGGCTATCATTTTTCAAATGATAATAAAAAATTACTTAATGAAGTCGAAGAGGCCAATATTTGCTTTATGCATGCACCAATGTTTCATCCGGCTTTGAAAGTAGTAGGGCCAATTAGGAAAAACCTGGGAGTACGCACCTTCTTTAACATGCTGGGGCCATTGGTGAACCCAGCGTTACCAGGTATTCAAATGATTGGCGTGTATAACATGGAGATGGCAAGAATATATTCTTATCTTCTTCAACAATCTGAAGCGAGGTTTATGATTATTCACAGCCTGGACGGTTATGATGAAATTTCTCTGACTGGTGATACAAAAGTAATTACGAATGATGGAGAGAAAATATTAAGCGCCACCTATTTGGGTAAAAGAATGGTTTCTCCTCATGATATCTATGGAGGTAATTCTATAGATGAAGCAGCTAAAATATTTTTAAAAATAATAAAAGGTGAAGGGACATGGGCGCAAAATGCCGTGGTAATGGCCAATGCTGCAATGGCGCTTTATGCTACCGGCACGTGCAAAGATTATAATGAATGTTATGCGCGCAGTGTCGAAAGCCTGGAAAGCGGGAATGCATATAAAATACTTCAAAAACTAATTAGTCTTCAAAAATGAACATATTAGACACTATCGTCGCAAAAAAGAAAATTGAAGTTGCCAATAATAAACGAAGTAAGAATACTTCAGCATTAGAAAAAGAAATTCTCTTTAAGAAGGATACAAAATCTTTTAAGGATTTTTTGTTAAGAAAGGATAAGACGGGAATTATAGCTGAATTTAAAACGAAGTCTCCATCAAAAGGAATTATTAATGATGTATCTTCTGTTGAAGAAGTGACTGCTGACTACGCGAAATACGGAGCCAGTGCTATTTCAGTGTTAACAGACGGGGAATTTTTCGGGGGTACTATTAATGATCTCTTGAAGGCTACCGTTGTTGATATTCCTGTTTTGCGGAAAGATTTTATCGTGGATGAATACCAGCTCATTGAATCAAAAGCTTATGGCGCCGATATTATTTTGCTAATAGCAGCTTGCCTTTCAAAAAAAGAAGTAAAATCCCTTGCTACCATTGCCAAAAATATTGGTTTAAATGTATTACTTGAAATTCATACCGAAGCCGAACTGGAACATATTTGCGACGAAGTAGATGTAACAGGCATCAATAACCGCGATCTAAAGACCTTTAAAGTTGATTTGAATCATTCCATTGAATTGTGCAGAAAAATACCTGCTGATATGATTAAGATATCAGAGAGCGGAATAGATGATGTAAAGACAATCATGTATTTAAAAGAGAATGGTTTTACTGGATTCCTCATGGGTGAAAAATTTATGAAAGAAAGCAATCCGGGCAACGCTTTCCGTGATTTTGTAAGCGCGATAAAATAGAATAGTAATTTCTTTGAATCCAAAATAAAATAACCTTCTCCCGGGTCATTTTTGGTTTTATTAATTTACAAATCCCCATTTGATTCCAAATCTGAAAACAAATCCTGGCGTAGGATACAAGGGAGCCGCAAAACTGTTGTTAGTAAAACCAAACTTATTGGAAAAATTTACCGTATTCAGGTTTTCAATCCTGATAAATGCGGTGAAGGATTTAATCCGGAAATTAAAGAAGGCGTCTACTGTAGGGAGGTTGCTGATTGTAATGCTATCCTGAGGAAAGAATTTCCCCATTACAGGAGAATAATTATCCGCTTTATAGGGTGTGTTGTACATTACTAAAAGGCCCGTGGAAAGATTTAGATTTTTAAAGAAATTTCCTTCAAAAGCAAGCCGCTGCGAAGTGTAAAATAAAGGAACGTGGACAGGATTATTACCTGTTGTTTGCTGTATGATAAAATCGCTGTAAAGGCCCAGGTGCCCAATAATTTTTATTTTTGAGGAAGCGGTAATTTGGGTAAGATTTACCAGCCCATTGAATTGATCTGTCTTATAAAAAGATTTGAAATAAGCATAATTGGTTATTGAGATGTTCCTCGCCATCAGGGTGAATCTTGGATTGACAGCACTCGCCGTCAATACTGTTATATTTTCTTTTTTTGTCTCCAGGGAGTTGCCAAAATTAAATGAAGAACTCCCTTCATAAATAAAGGAAGGCGATCGGTTTGTGTTCTCAAAACTTAGCCTGACTTCTCCCAATTTTTTATTTAGTGTTCGTGCCAGCGATGCATAAACATTGAAGTCTGCCGCATTCAGACCGGTAGCGTAGAATTCTCCATGCAGGTCAGCATCCCATTTCTGGTTTCTCGTTTTATTTCGATACTCTCCATGCAATACGACGTTATAAAAATTTTTTCCCCCTGAATGAAAGTATCCCGAAAAATTTTCTACCCTTAATCCCGCTTCGATATATTGTCCCTGGTTTTTTGTTTCGGGAAACTGCCTTATTACAAAATCGTTTGAAACAAATTTCCAGCGATCTTCTACTGAAAAGTTGAACCCATTTGTTGGGTTTAATGTTGTATCATAGCGCTGTTGATAAAAGGCAGAGTCCGCTGCTGCATAAAGAGGATTGCTGATGGTGTCCCGGAATTGGTAAGACGAGGCGGTGTAATTGATGGTATGTTGAAAGCGCAGCTTGGGATAAAATAAATATTCGGTTGTGCTGTCATTAATAATAATTGAATCCTTTTTGCCAAGGTCATAACTCTGTCTGAAAAATGCCGTGAACTCATTATATCGATTACCGGTGGCTATTGCATTCGAAAATATATTATTATTGGTGGTGTCGTTCCCCAGATTTACAGGCACAGCGAATCGTTTTGTGCGGTTAGGATCCTGCAAAAAAGAATCAGCTACGATTCCACCATTTTCAGAAGAACCCAATTTATTTCCCTGGATCACAAAGTATGCCGCGTACCGCTTTCGTTTTCCCTGGTAATTACTTGAAAAACGATAATTATTGTGATTGGTATTTTGTGTTTGGAAAAAACCGGGCGATGATATCAGGCGGTATTCCAGCGCCACATTCCAGCCTGCATTTATATTTTGTGTTTGGAGCACTTTTATCACCTGTTCTTTTCCTGACGCCAGGAAATAGCTCAGTTCTGTATAGGGCTTCGTGGTTTTAAAAAAACGCGTGTTTTCAATAGTATATTTATAAACATCAAATGCGTGGAAACCCGCATCCCATCCGGGCTTCAATATCGGCGTAAACAAAACGGGAAAGGCGGCAGTTCCATTATTACCAAGGGTAACATAATTGGACGGAACTGAATAGTATTTACCGAAGTCATAAATGGAAGAATCAAGTCGTTCTCTTACCAATGAATTAAGATAATGATAAGAAATCGTAATAGAATCTTTCAGGTCATCCCTATGCTCAAATCCAATAGTGTCGCTTTGTGAAGATTGGCCTCTTGATCCTGACATTCCCTGGAGACTATTACCAAGCCTGCCGGGTAACTGCGCGTAGGAATATTGTATGCAAAAAAGTATTAAGAAAAGTGTGGCAAATTTCTTTGCAGGAATAATAGAATCAAATATTTTTTTTGAAATCGCCATTTATCAAATTCTTACAATTGCTTTATCAATTGTTTAAATATTAAAGTAAGTTTAGGCTCTGCTTCCTTTGCAGCCTGCAACACTTCTTCGTGTGTGATAGTATTTTCTTCTTCTCGTATTCCAACATCTGTGATCACGCTCATCGCAAAAACAGGTAGGCCAAGATGTACCGCGGCTATCACTTCCTGAACCGTGCTCATACCAACAGCATCACCACCAAGCAGGTTGAGCATTTTGTATTCCGCTCTTGTTTCAAAGGTGGGGCCTGTAACACCTGCATATACGCCTTCTTTTAAATCAATATTATTATCTCTTGCTATTCTTTTTGCTTTTTCTATCAGGTAATTTTTATATGGCTCACTCATATCGGGAAAACGAGGGCCTAATTCAATTTCATTTTTTCCAAGTAAAGGATTTATGGTTAGCATGCTGATATGGTCCTTTATGATCATGAGGTCGCCTACTTTATAAGATGTGTTAAGTCCGCCAGCAGCATTGCTGATCACTAAAGTTTTTATTCCTAAATATTTCAAAACCCGTATTGGGAAAACCACTTCCTGTGTCGTGTAACCTTCATAGTAATGAAATCGCCCTGCCATAGCAACCACTTTTTTGCCGCTGAGATTTCCAAAAATTAATTTACCGCTGTGCCCTTCTACAGTGCTTACGGGGAAATGAGGAATATTGGTATACATTATTTCACATTCCACATCTATCTCGTCAGCAAAACTGCCCAAACCACTACCAAGCACAATTCCGACAAAAGGTTCCGTTTTGTATTTTGATTTTATAAATTCTACTGCTTCATTAATTTCTTTGATCATAAGCAAAAAATAAAAGATTGCGGTCAAAGATAAGCGAAGAAAGGATTAGATAACCGAATGCAATTTTTCACTTTTCGTTATTCATTCCTTAAAAATTAGTGCTATAATTTATATTTTAAAAAATCTTCTGCCAGCAAACAGATAAAAAAGGAGTTTTCTCATTCAGGGAATTTGAGAAGCTTTAATTTTTATTTTACTACAAGTAAATAACTTTCTCATCTTTTAATAAGTCCAACGGTTTGAGGTCGGCAAAAACCATTGCAGCATTTCGCTTGTCGCATTCCTCATAAATGAGTTCCATCGCCTTTTTCCTGTTTTCTTCATCAAGATGACTGTAGGGCTCGTCTAATAATAAAAAGTCGAAAGGCTGCATTAGTGCTCTGATGATTGCAATGCGCTGCTGCTCACCATAGCTGCATGTTTTAGCAGGCTGGCCCAATTTATTTTTGACGCCGAGCCGATCTGCCATTTCAATAATTTGCTGTGCCGGGTGATACGGATCCAATATTCGTTTTATTTCAATATTTTCCATCGCCGTTTGATCTTCAAATAAACGCAGGTCCTGGAAAATAATGCTCATCTTATTTTGCCTGAATGAGGAAAATCTTTCTGAGGAAAACGTTTTGATATCGTTATCGTCATAAAAGATGGAACCGGAATAATCTTTTCTTAATCCGTAAATGAAGTGCATCAGTGAAGTTTTGCCGCTGCCCGAAGGCGCTACAATGTGGACGTGCTCTTCCTTGTTAATTACAATATGTTGCTCCCATATCTGCGAAGTGCTCCTGTTCTTTTCTTCAATATAATAAGGCTTTAGATGCCGCAATTGTATTTGCATCTTCAATTTTTTAATCGGGCAATTTTTTATTTCACTTTAACTGTATCGGTTGGCGGAGGCACTAACAAAGAATCCAGCCTGGCCGTATTTTCATCTTTTTCTGCCTTGTTTAGCTGGTATATTTCATTAAAATAATTGTTCAGCTGTTTCAGGCTGTTGGTGTCTTTGTTTACCAGGTTTATTTCGGTATGAAATTTAAATGCATTGTTTTTGAAATCTCCACCATCACAAATGATATTGTTCCATGTGTTGAGGCTTTGATTCAGCATGGCTCTGTCACTGGAATCGATTGATTTAAAATCGGAAAACTCTGAAAGTATTTTATGAATATCAAGAAAAAAACCAAAAGGATGACCTGAAAAATCTCCGGAAAAATCGTATTTATTATTGCTTTTTCCTGCTAAATACTGGTTGGCGAAATCAACAGAACTCCCAAAGGCAAATGTTTTATCATTCATAACATATTTATTAACCAAAGAATCAGCGCCCATTTGTGACCCTGTCTTTTTTAGCACGTTAATTATTTTTTGAAAGCTTGCTTTATCTCCAATGCCTACAGAAAAAATATAATTAAATTCAGGTTTAAAGTTGTCGTACTCCGAATTATCTTCTGAAGAATCGTTCTTGTTAACAGATGTTTTGGGTATTTTAAGGTCACTGAAAGCAAGTAAAAAATCACCATTGGTTGCTTTGGAAATGTCATCAAGACTAAAGCCCATTTGCTGCGCGTAAGTATTTACGAGGCCATCAGCGCCGGTAAGTTTGATTAGTTCTTTAATGCCCTCCGGTTTGAAATTAAAGGCCAATAATCCAATAACATTTTGCGACGGAATATTCTTTATCATGTCCATATTTATGGGGCCTTCATATTTTCTTAACACATCCGAAAGTTCTTTGCTCATATAAGCATTTTGGTCTATTGCGATTTTCCCATTTTCGAAGTTTACGGTGTAAGTAATGATATTGTCTTTTGTAAAAGCATCCAGTTTCAACATGCTTAGCATACTCATAGAAGAACTGCTTTTTACCAAAGCTTCATTGTTTTGCCAGGCATGTATATCTCCGTTTTCTTTTAAAAGTGCATTAAATTTATCATTGCCCGCGAGGGAGCTATCGCTTTTTAGTGAGAAAAGGCTTTTGCAAAATGCTGAAAGTCCAGCGCTATTATTAACCGGATTAACAGGTTGTAAATTAGTGGTGTCGTTCCATTTAAAATCTTTATAGGAATTCTCCGGAGCGCTTGTTACATAAGCAAAATAATTGTCGTTCCATCCTAAGATGCTTTTGTCTTTAAGACCAAGCAGATTAATCCCACCTTCTTTTTGTATTGTTTGTGAAGAATCGAAATTTTTATTGAATTGTTCAAAATCTTTTTCATTCTTTATTTTACCTTCTGCTACTATGTAATTTTGGCCGGAATTTACAGTAACGAAGAATGTCAGGCCGTCATCCAGGTCAATTCCGCTTGCAGACGGATTTTCGAGTATCTTTTTTCTCCATTCAGGAACCGAAGGGTCAGCGATTGATTGTTTGAACCATACTGATTGTTTTATTTCGTCCAATGGTAACTTACTTTCGATAGATTTTATATCTACCCGGGCTACAAAAAGGGCATCTGAGGGAATCATTTTACCGGTATTGTTGTTTTTTCCGCAAGAAGAAAAAATGACTACAACAGCGCTTAGCAAAAAGAAATATTTAAAAAGACGTTTCATAAAAAAGGTATTTAAGATGTACGATTTTTTTCGGGTCAAATTGAATGGTTTAAAAGTAAGTTTATTTGTTTTATATTATACTAAAAATTTTAAAACCGGCAATCTTACTTTTTTAAGAAATCCGCCAACTCATTTTCAGGTAAAGTTTGCTGCTGCCCTGTTTGAAGATTTTTTACCACGCAGGTTTTTGTTTTAAGTTCATTTGAACCTATGATCACGGCAAATAGGATATTCTTTTTGGATGCATATTTGAATTGCTTATCAAGTTTGGCGCTTTCATAAAACAATTCACAACTAACGTCGCCTAATCTCAGTTTTTGCATTATTTCAAATGCATGACGGCTTTCTGTTTCTCCAAGATTAAAAAATAACGCACGGGTAGATTGATTGGTATTTTCAGGAAAAAGATTTAGTTCTTCCATTACATCATAAATCCTGTCTAACCCAAAACTGATACCCACACCGGGCATGTCTGGTACGCCGAATAATCCGGTTAGATTATCATAACGGCCGCCACCGCCAATGCTGCCCATCTGTACGTCTTTTGCTTTCACTTCATATATAGTGCCTGTGTAATAATTAAGCCCCCTTGCTAACGTAAAATCTATGCTAAAGGTTTGTTTACTGTCTGCTGATTCTTTTTCTTTTAAATATCCCAGGATAAATTTTAATTCCTCAATCCCCTTTTTCCCTGTTGCTGAAGCGCCTAATATTGTTGAAATTTTTTCCAGTTTTTCCTCATTTTCCCCTTTAATATTGATATAGCTTTCTATTATCGAAATCTGTTCCGCAGATAATCCATTTCCTGAAAGTTCCTCTTTTACTTTTTCGATACCGATTTTTTCGAGTTTATCAATCGCTATTGTTATGGAATTCAGATTAGTTTCACTGCCACACGCTTCGGCTAAAGCATAAAGTATTTTTCTGCTATTTAGCTTTATCTCTGTGTTTAATTTTAACCTGTTGAATACATCCCGATAAATATTGGCCAATTCTACGTCACTTACCAGGGATTGGGTGCCTGCTATATCTGCGTCGCATTGGAGAAATTCGCGGTACCTGCCTTTTTGCGGCCTGTCTGCCCGCCATACGGATTGTACCTGGTAACGCTTAAAAGGTAATGTAATCTTTCCCTGGTTCATAGCCATAAAACGGGCGAAAGGAATGGTAAGATCATATCTGAGCGCCCTTTCTGTAATATTCTTATCATTTTTCCCCAAAAGAATATTTTGAAAATCTTGAGTTACTTTTTCCCGTTTCGAAGGATTATCAAGGCCGTTATTTAGTATTTTAAAAATAAGTTTATCGCCTTCGTCGCCATATTTTCCCATGAGTGTCTCCAGGTTTTCGATAGCGGGTGTTTCCAATGGTTCAAAACCATACAGTTCAAAAATATGTTGGATAATATCAATAATGTACCTGCGCCTCCGTAACGTTTCCGGGAAAAAATCCCTGGTGCCTTGTGGTAATGATGGCTTCATATTTTTTATTTAAAAAACGGATTATATTTGAGGCGCGAAATTATTATTTAATTGTTGGAATATAAATTGCTGCTGCTTATTTGATTTATTATGCCTGATTTATTTTTATTTTCCGTGGCAAGTCTTATATGGAAAATCGATCATCGGGCATCTTCTTAGTAAATTAAATTGGGTAAATTAAAGATTTTAACAGATTGCTTGCGTCGTTTTTGATATTAAAAGCATCTTTTTATTAATTGATGTATTAATTGATGAAAGCCTGGATAATTAAAAAATATTTCTAAGTATCGGATTATGGGAAATTCTGCATTTTATTTTATCTTGCCAATCGTCTTAAAAAAGTTTTATGAGTCTTGAAGAATTTGAAGATACACCGGATAAAAAAACGAAGCGTTATATTTTAATGCGAAGCATTACTGATTTGGGAATGGGATTCATTTATGTCGCCGTGGGGATTTTTATTTTATTTTCGAAACAGTTTCACTTTTCAAGCGATTTTACAGGCAGTACACCGGCAAAAATATTTGCTGTTTTAGTTATTATTTATGGTTCCTGGAGGTTGTATCGGGGAATTCAAAAAAAATATTTAAGAGGATGATTCACTATCAGTATATTACAAAAAGGCCATGTAGCATTGTCTCAATGATAGCTTTGTTGTGGATTTTTTTTACAGGATGCCATGAAAATAAGAGGCCTGATCTCGATACGCCTGATAAAGGCACGATACATATAAGTGTTGATGAATCTTTTGAGCCGGTTATTGATTCAGAGATTATGGTTTACGAAGCTTTGCATCCCGGTACAAAAATTATAGCAGACTATAAACCCGAGGCTGAATGCTTTAATGACCTGATTAAAGATAGCACCAAGATGATTATTGTTACCCGTGGCCTTACACCGCAGGAAGAACAATATTATAAGGATAGCATATCGGTATCGCCTACATGGGCCAAAATAGCCTACGACGCCATCGCTGTCATTGTAAATATAAATTCTCCTGATTCTATTTTTCACAAGGGTGAACTCGCAAGCATTCTCGACGGAAGCGCGGCGAGCGATAAGAAAGTGGTATTTGACGGGTTAAAGGAAACAAGTACGATACGTTATGTAATGGATTCTGTATTGAGAGGAAAGCCATTTGACCAGAACCGGGTATTTGCGGAAAAAAATAGTGAAGCAGTAATTAATTACGTGGCCAATCATCAGAATGCAATTGGTTTTGTGGGAGTAAGTTGGATTGGCAACCCGGAAGACACTACACAAATGAGTTTTTTGACAAAAGTAAGGATTGCGTCTGTGGCATGTAGTTGCCCCGAAGACGCGCTGGTAAAACCTTATCAGGCTAACATCATGCTCGGACGATACCCTTTTACCCGCAGTTTATTTTATATTATCAAGGAGCAATATAACGGTCTTGCCAGCGGGTTCGCGCATTTTATGCAATTTGAAAAAGGCCAATTAATTTTCAGGCGCGCGTACTTATGGCCGGCCAGGATGAATTTTAGCATTCGTTCGGCTACCACAAATTAAATTTTAAATCACAACCAGTTATTAATAAAAAAGTAAAAATTTGAAACATGAAAAAAATCGGACTCTTAGCTTCTTTAATCTTGATGGGATGCGTACTATTTGCCCAGAGCATCAATGATGGAAAACAATTTTTAAACTATGAGCGATATCAAAGCGCTGAAGGTGTTTTTCAAAAATTGTTGGCTTCCAATCCAAATAATATCGAGGCTGCTTATTGGCTCGGCCAAACATACCTCGCCAACCAGGATATAATTGATACTACAAGCGCTAAGCAACTTTATCAGAAAACATTGCAGGCAAATCCTAATGCTCCTTTGATAATGGTAGGAATAGGCCAGGTAGAATTGGGAGAAGGTGATACAACTGATGCCAGGAATCATTTTGAAACAGCAATTAGTTTGACTAAGAAAAAAGATCGTGATGATATACAGGAAGCAGTAGGAAGGGCAAATATAGTGGCCAAAAACGGAAATATCTTGTATGGCATACAAAAGTTAAAGGATGCTGCCGAAAGAGATAAAAAGAACGCAGAAATATATAACCTGATTGGAGAAGGATATTGGAAATTAAACGATGGTTCGAACGCCATTATCAACTACCAAAAAGCCTTGGAACTTGATCCCAAAGATGCGAGGGCAAGCTGGATGATTGGCAGAATTTATGAAACTCAGGGTTATAACCAGGAAACTATTTATATGAAACATTACATGGATGCCATCCAGGAAGATCCTAATTTTGCACCGGTTTATTATTGGCTTTATGGATATTATTACAATCGTGATGTGAATACCGCTGCGGAATACCTGAATAAATATATAGCCGTCGCAGATGATAATTCTAAAAATTGTTACGCTAAGGCATCACTTATGTTTGTTTCTCAAAAATATCCTGAAACCGTTTCCCAGGCAGATGCTTGCATCTCGGCAGCCGGCAATAAGGCGTACCCGAATTTATATGGATTAAAAGCATATGCATATGATAAAATGGGAGATTCCCTCAAGTCGAAACAGGCATTTGAAGAATTTTTTACAAAGGTAAATCCGGACAATATAGGCCCTAAAGATTATGCCACCTATGGTAAAGTGTTATTGGAGTTTCCGGGTCAGGAAGCATTGGCTGAATCGAATATAGACAAAGCCATTGCGTTGGATACCATTAAGGCTAATAAAGTTGGTTATGTGAAGGACATTGCAAAGAGCTTTGTAGATAAGAAGAATTACGAAGAGGCAGGTAAATGGTATGGCAAAGTTTTGAACATTGATTCCACTTATGGAAAGACGGATTTATTTTATGCTGGTTATAATGATTACCGCGGTGGTAATTACAAAACTGCCGATTCAGTATTTACTTTGTATCAAAATAAATATCCCGACGATATTTATGGATGGTATCTTGGTGCACGTGCCAAAGAAGGTATGGACACTACTTATGAATTAGGACTCGCTAAGCCGGATTATGAAAAAGTAATTGCTATTGGAGATACAACCACAGATAAGAATTCTGTAAAAGATAAATTAATTCCTGCATTCAGGTATATGGTTGCCTATTATTACAACATAAAGCACAACGCCGATACCGCGTTAATGTATAATGATCAAATTTTGACAGTTGATCCTACTGATGCCACCGCTTTAAAAACAAAAGACGCTTTGGAGTCTGTAGTTAAGAAACAGGCACAGGCGGGGGCAGCTAACAAGCCTTCAGATTCTACGAAGACAAATAAGAAATAGATGTTTTAAAAATTGAAAATCTTTAATAAAAGCTCTTCCGCTGCGAGGAGCTTTTTTTTTATTGGTTCATTGGTGAAAAATTTATCATCATAGCATTTTTATTTCTTAAATTAACTGTTTGACATCCATCTCTTATATTCTAATATGGATAATTGATTTGGCTGCCTTACTTTTGCAAATAAAATCTAAGTTCTGATGCACTTTTTTTTACAAATACAAAACATAAATAGCACGTCTAATTATTTGCCAATAGGTATCCAGCTCATATTTGCTGCTATTTTGTTGTCCGTAATGATTTATGGTACTAATGTATTAGGACCGAAACGAAAAACGGCTGATAAACTGGTAAATTTTGAAAGCGGCATTGAAGCTCAGGGTAACGCAAGAAGGCCTATCGCCGTTAAATATTTTTTAGTAGCTATCCTATTTGTTCTTTTTGATGTGGAAGTAATTTTCTTTTATCCTTACGCAGTTAATTTTAGAGAACTGGGATGGGGTGGATTCGGCGCCATTTGCATGTTTGTTGGCTTTTTTCTGGCTGGTTTTATTTATATAATAAAGAAGGGCGGATTGAATTGGGAAGAGTAATATTGATTGATTAATTTGCTGGCAGGCTGGTTGGAAAGGAGAGAAATTTGAAATTACATTTTAGAAATTAATTTAAAACCGGGTTTAGTTAATAGAATAATTGGCTAAATCAAATTTAAAAATATGGCACGTCCCGTACAATATAATATAACACAAAAACCTTTAGAGAGACCTATATCCTATGTATCGGCTCCCGATGGTTTTACAGGTGAAGGATTTTTTGCTGCAAAGTTTGGTGATCTCGTTGGGTTGGCAAGAAAAAATTCTCTATGGCCGTTACCTTTCGCTACCAGTTGCTGCGGAATCGAATTTATGGCCCTTATGGCATCCCATTACGATTTGGGAAGATTTGGTGCCGAAAGAGTTGCCTTTACTCCGCGGCAATGTGATCTTTTAATGATAATTGGCACTATCGCAAAAAAAATGGCCCCGGTTGTGAAACAGGTATATCTTCAGATGGCTGAGCCACGTTGGGTTTTAGCAATGGGCGCTTGTGCCAGCAGTGGTGGTATTTTTGACACCTATTCCGTACTTCAGGGTATCGACCAGGTGATTCCTGTAGATGTGTACGTTCCTGGTTGCCCGCCACGTCCCGAAGCAATCATCGATGGAATTTTAAGAATACAGGATATCGTTGGCAACGAAAGTTTGAGAAGAAGAAATTCTGAAAGATACAAGGACTTGATGGAAACGTATGGCATTCAGTAGAAGTGATGAGATTAGTGATTAGTGAAAAGTGATGAGATTAGTGAAAAGTGATGAGTGATGAGATTAGTGAAAAGTGATGAGTGATGAGATTAGTGAAAAGTGATGAGTGATGAGATTAGTGAAAAGTGATGAGTTATGGGTAAATAAATAAAAGAGTCGTGTTTTAGCCAATAACTCATAACTCATAACTAATAACTCATAACTCATAACGAATCACCCGCCACCGGAAATTAACAACAAAAAGCTACGAATTAAAACTATGGCATTAACAAACGAGATAATCAGGCAAAAATTGACCGAAAAGTTTGGTGAACAGCTTACGGGATGGGTAGAAACTTATGGCATGCTTACTTTTTCTTCTGATAAAAATTTGAATCTAAAAGTACTTCAATATCTTTTTGATGAGCCTTCGCTGGGGTTTCAATTTATGACTGATTTGTGTGCGGTTCATTATCCTGATGATGAGGGAAAAGAATTAGCCGTTGTTTATCATTTGCACAATCTCAAAGAAAACGTTCGGATTCGTTATAAAGTTTTTACTGGTATTAAAAAGCCGGATGTGTTTAGCGCATCTGCACTGTTTTCTGCAGCTAATTGGATGGAGCGCGAAACATATGATTTCTACGGAGTCAACTTTGTAGGTCATCCAAATTTAATAAGAATTTTAAATGTAGAGGATATGAAATATTTCCCGCTCAGGAAAGAATATCCTTTGCAGGATCAACAGCGAACCGATAAAGATGATGAAATGTTTGGAAGGTAGTTCATACAAATAAAAAGAGTTTACTGCCTTTCGACGGTTTTGGATGTCCGGTAAAGAAACAAATAATGCAGATTTTAGTTTAAGTTTAAACAAGGTCACTACGGTCTGCAGATTAGAAACAATTAGAATAATAGTAAACAAACAAATAATGTAAATTTCGGTTTTCAAAACCGCTACTGATTATCACTGAAATCGGCGCGGGGAGACCAAAGAAACTAAAGAATAATGAGCGAGCATGTTACTTTACCGGAAGGAAATGTTGAGAAACAGACAACTACCATCAACCTGGGTCCTACACATCCTGCTACACACGGCGTGTTTCAAAATATAGTAGAACTGGATGGCGAAACTATTGTGAGCGCAGTACAAACAGTTGGTTATATCCACCGCGCTTTTGAAAAGATTGCAGAATACAGAACGCCCTACCAGATCACCACTCTTACTGACAGATTAAATTATTGCTCTTCCCCGATTAATAATTTTGGTTGGCACATTGCCTGCGAAAGACTACTTGGATTAAAAATCCCTAAAAGGGTAGATTATCTTCGGATTATTATCATGGAGCTTGCACGCATCTCTGACCATCTTATTTGTAATTCTATCGTTGGCGTGGATTCCGGCGCTTTCTCCGGCTTCCTTTATGTAATGCAGTACCGCGAATTGATTTATGAAATTTATGAAGAAATATGTGGCTCGCGGCTTACAACCAACATGGGCAGGATCGGTGGCTTTGAAAGAAATTTCACTAACCAGGCTTTTGAAAAATTAGAAAGATTTATTAAGGAATGGCCACCTGTTTTAAAAGAATTTAATGAGCTCTTTGTTCGTAACAGGATATTTATGGATCGCACTATTGGTGTTGGCCCTATCTCAGCAGAGCGCGCCTTGAATTACGGATTTACAGGTCCGAATTTACGGGCCGCGGGTGTTGATTATGACGTGAGGATTCATACGCCTTATAGCAGTTACGAAGATTTTGATTTTACGATACCTGTAGGTTCTACGGGCGATTGTTACGATCGGTTTTTAGTACGCGACCAGGAAATGTGGCAGAGCTTGGAAATTATTAAACAAGCGTATCAAAAAGTACAGGAGTTTAAAGGCGCTGAAGCTGAGGTTTTTCATGCGGATGCACCAGATTATTATTTACCGGATAAAGAAGATGTTTATACAAAAATGGAAGCGCTGATTTATCACTTTAAGATCATCATGGGCGAAACCAAAATGCCTGTTGGCGAAATTTATTCGGCAGTGGAAGGCGCCAATGGCGAACTGGGCTTTTATTTGATTACTGATGGTGGAAGAGCGCCTTACCGGCTTCATTTCAGAAGGCCTTGTTTTATTTATTACCAGGCTTATTCTGAGTTAACAAAAGGCGGGTTATTGAGCGATGCGATTATTACTATGAGTAGTTTGAATTTGATAGCAGGCGAATTGGATGCGTGAGGAATATAAAAGGATTGGTTTTTTCTATGGAAAAAGAAAGAAAAATAAAAAAAGTAGTAAGAAAACTAACTTTTGCAGAAGCGGAACTTGCGGATGATGAGTATTGGGCGAACGCAACTGCCGAAGAAAGATTGCAGGAATTGATAGAACTTAGGAATATGTTTTTTGGGGATGCCGATAAAAGAATAAAGAAAGTAGTTTCGAAAAGAAATCGTTATGAAGAAGAGGATTAGCCTTGAAAAAGATATAATCGAGTTCGTGGAATTGTGCAATAAACATGAAGTAAAATATTTGGTAATTGGTGGCTATGCAGTGAGCATTCATGGTCATCCAAGATCAACAAAAGATATTGATGTTTGTATTGAAATGTCGGGGGAAAATGCTTCCAAAATGGTTCAGGTTATAAATGATTTTGGTTTTAGCTCTTTAAAATTAAATAAAGAGGATTTTTTAAAAAAAGATTCCATTACGCAACTCGGTTTTCCGCCATTGAGGATTGATATTTTAAATGATCTTGACGGAGTACCTTTTGAAGAAGCATGGCAAAATAAAAAAATAGTAAGTTTTGAAAATGTGCCTATTAATTTTATTGGTTATAATGATCTGATAATTGTAAAAAAAAAAGCGGGGAGGCCACAGGATATTGCAGACGTGGATAAACTCACAAAAAGAAATAAGAAAAGAAAATGAGCGAAGAATTTTCACCTGAAAAATTAGAAAGGGTTAAGGAACTCATAAGTCATTACCCTGAAGGAAAGCACAAGAGCGCTTTAATAGGCGTGCTTCATATCGCTGAAGAAGAATTTGGGTGGCTTAGCGTGAATGCCATGGATTATGTGGCTACATTATTAAACCTTCAACCCATAGAAGTTTATGAAGTAGCTTCTTTTTATTCTATGTTCAATTTAAAACCTGTAGGCAAATATGTATTTGAAGTTTGCCAGACGGGCCCTTGTATGCTAAGAGGAAGTGACCAGATAATTGATTATATTAAGCAGAAATTAAACATTGGTGTTGGAGAAACTACTGAAGATGGAATGTTTACTTTAAAAACCGTTGAATGCCTTGGTGCATGTGGCTACGCGCCGATGATGCAAATGGGAAAATATTATAAAGAACATTTGACACCCAAAAGAGTGGATGAGATAATTGAAGAATGCAGGAATAACAGCGCAAGGAATAATTAGCGATCAACGCGATAAAATCGTGTAAGCGGGTTTAAAAAAAGATAATAAATTCGGATTAAACTGACACTTAAATATGAATTGTAAGAAATAGTTTTCTTTTTAAATTATAATATGTCAAAAAAATTATTATTAGATAAGATAAATATTCCGGGCATAAAAACCTTTGAAGTGTATCGCCGTGAAGGTGGTTATCAAAGTGTGGAAAAAGCTTTGAAAATGCAGACAGGTGATATTGTTGAGGAGGTAAAGAAAAGTGGGCTGAGAGGCCGTGGTGGTGCAGGCTTTCCCACAGGTTTAAAATGGAGTTTCCTGGCAAAGCCAGAAGGAGTTGCCCGTTACCTGGTATGTAATGCTGATGAAAGTGAACCGGGCACTTTTAAAGACCGCTATTTGATGGAATTTATTCCTCATCTTTTAGTAGAAGGAATGATTGTTTCTTCTTTTGCTTTGGGTAGTAATGTTTCATACATCTATATCCGTGGAGAATATGATTGGGTGGCTGATATTCTCCAAATAGCTTTGGATGAAGCAAAACAAAATGGTTTTCTTGGAAAGAATATTTTGGGCGGCGGGTTTGATTGCGAGATATATCTTTATCGTGGAGCAGGCGCGTACATCTGTGGCGAAGAAACAGCGCTCCTTGAAAGTCTTGAAGGCAAAAGAGGGTTACCGAGAATAAAACCGCCATTCCCCGCTGTAAAAGGAGTATGGGGATGCCCTACTGTCGTAAATAATGTAGAGACGATTTGTGCAGTGGTTCCAATAATAAATGAAGGCGGCGAAGCCTATTCAAAAATTGGAATTGGAAAATCTACAGGTACCAAATTAATTTCTGCCTGTGGAAATATTAATAAACCTGGGGTTTACGAAATAGACATGACCATTACTGTTGAAGAATTTATTTACAGTGATGAGTATTGTGGAGGAATCGCAAATGGAAAAAGATTGAAAGCATGTATACCTGGCGGATCATCTGTTCCTATTTTGCCAGCTAATCTTTTATTAAAAACAGCTAAGGGCGAACCACGTTTGATGAATTACGAAAGCCTTGCTGATGGTGGGTTTATTACCGGAAGTTCGATGGGCTCAGGTGGTTTTATTGTTTTAGACGAAGATCAGTGTGTGGTACGTCATACCTATACTATTTCCAGGTTTTATCACCACGAGAGTTGCGGTCAATGCTCACCTTGCCGTGAAGGAACCGGATGGCTCGAAAAGATATTCCACAACATTGAATATGGAAAAGGAAAGATGAAAGATATAGACCTTCTTTGGGATGTACAAAGAAGGATAGAAGGAAATACAATTTGTCCTTTTGGAGATGCAGCGGCCTGGCCTGTGGCAGCAGCTATAAGGCATTTCAGGGATGAATTTGAATGGCATGTATTGAATCCCGAAGAGTGTTTGACAAGAAATTACGGATTGGCGCATTACGCAGATCCTCTGGAAGCAGTAGCTTCATAAAATAACTCAAAGTTTAATTTTGAAAATTAATTTGAAATGCCTGAAGAACAAGAACAATTATTTAAAATAACTATTGACGGTATTACGATAGAAGTACCTAAAGGGACTACCATATTGAATGCCGCACGGCAAATAGGGCCGCATGTGGCGCCACCTACCATGTGTTATTACAGTTCATTGGAAGGTAGCGGGGGTAAATGCCGTACCTGTCTGGTGGAGGTAGCTGCCGGCTCAACGAAAGACCCGCGCCCTATGCCGAAATTGGTCGCTTCATGTAGGACAGAAGTGATGGACGGAATGGTCGTAAAGAATGTTACAAGCGAAAAAGCGATTGATGCGAGACATGGGATTGTAGAATATTTATTGATCAATCACCCTTTGGATTGTCCCATCTGTGATCAGGCAGGCGAATGTTATTTGCAGGACCTCAGTTACGATAATGGAGAAGTAGGTACCCGTTACGAGTTTAAAAGAAGGACTTTTGTAAGAGAAGATATCGGCCCTTACATTCAGCTTCACATGACAAGATGTATTCTGTGTTATCGTTGTTTAATGGTTGCCGATCAATTGACTAATTCGAGAACCCAGGGAATATTATTAAGAGGCGATGCATCTGAAATTTCGACCTATATTTCTAAGGCTATTGACAATGATTTTAGCGGAAATATGATCGACGTTTGTCCTGTTGGCGCCCTTACCGACCGTACTTACAGATTTAAAAACAGGGTTTGGTTTTTGAAACCAATGGATGCCCATAGGGACTGCGATAAATGCTGCGGTAAGGTAACCTTGTGGACCCGCGGAGAGGAAGTTTTCAGGGTTACTTCACGAAAAGATCCGTGGGGAGAGGTTCAGCACATTGACGGAAAGGCTGCCTGGATCTGTAATACATGTCGTTTTGAAAAGAAGAAGGCTTCTGATTGGGTAATAGAAGGCCCCACTAAAATCAGCAGGCATTCCGTAATTTCTACCAATCATTATGTAAAAAAGGTAATCCCGCCGGATCCTTTAAAAGAAGTTCTTTTTGGCCGGCAACCTAAGTTGTTAATGGATATTCACCAAAATAGTGAAGTAAATACTTCGGATATTGATTTAAGTATTTTACCGGGGCCTGCTACTTCCACGACATTTATAGAAAGAAATGAACAAAAGGAAATAGCGGAAACTGCTGCCGAAAGATTAGCAATTAATGATCATAAAAAGCCATAATTAAAATTAGTTTTAACGCCATGTATTTAAATCAAATTCTCTTAAACATTGACTGGCCATTATTCACAGAAAAACTGGTTTTGATTATAGTGGTAGTGATGGTCTCTCTGTTTGTGGCCATGTATTCTACCTACCTTGAACGGAAAGTTGCTGGTTTTATGCAAGACAGGCTGGGTCCCAATAGAGCTGGTCCTTTCGGTATTCTTCAACCTCTGGCAGATGGTTTAAAATTGTTTTTTAAGGAGGAGATTGTTCCTAATTTTTCTTCTAAATTTTTATTCATTCTTGGTCCCATTTTAGCCATGCTTACTGCTATAATGGTAAGCGCCGTTATACCCTGGGGCGATAAATTTCATATTTTCAACCGGGACGTCTCACTACAGATAGCTGATGTCAACATCGGGATATTATACATTTTTGGAGTAGTGAGCCTGGGAGTTTACGGGATCATGATTGGCGGTTGGGCAAGTAATAACAAGTTTTCTTTGTTAGGTGCCATGCGTGCTGCTTCACAAATTATCAGCTATGAACTCGCATTGGGAATTGCATTGATCGGATTGTTGATGGTAACCGGCACACTCAGTTTAAACGAAATGGTAGCACAACAAAAAGATGGAAGATGGAATATTTTCGTACAGCCCCTGGGATTTCTAATATTCCTTATTTGTGCTTTTGCTGAAACCAATCGTACTCCGTTTGATTTGCCGGAGGCTGAAAATGAATTAACAGGTGGATATCATTCAGAATATTCTTCTATGAAGCTTGGCTTTTATTTATTTGCAGAATACGTGAATATGTTTTTGAGTGGTGCGGTCATGTCAACACTGTATTTTGGAGGCTACGATATTCCATTTGTAAATGATGCCAATCTCGTACATTCGATAGGAATGAATTGGGTGGCCATAATTGAAGGAGCTGTATTTTTTGCAAAAATACTTTTCTTTATTTTCCTGTTCATGTGGGTAAGATGGACAGTGCCAAGATTCAGGTATGATCAATTGATGAATTTAGGATGGAAAATATTGTTGCCGTTATCACTTTTTAATATGCTGGTAACAGGGGCATTAATTTTATTAAAACAAAATCACTGGCATTTCTAAACTTAAACGATATTTTTGCAGCGATTAAAAAAGTGATTAGAGGCCAGGTAAAATTTTAATTAATGGAAGCACTAACAAATAAAGTAAAACCGGTGGACAGAAGAAGCATGTCCTTTTGGGAACGGATGTATTTACCTGCCATTTTCAAAGGAATGACTATCACTATCCGTCACATGTTCAAAAAGAAGGTAACTATCAAATATCCGGAAGAGAAGCGGCCATTCAGCCCTGTCTTTCGTGGCTTACAAATATTGAACAGGGATGAAGAAGGACGTGAAAGATGCACTGCGTGCGGATTGTGCGCATTAGCCTGTCCCGCCGAAGCAATCACAATGGAATGTGCCGAACGTAAACCGGGTGAAGAGCATTTGTACCGTGAAGAAAAATATGCCGCTAAATACGAGATTAATATGCTGAGATGTATCTTCTGTGGTTTGTGTGAAGATGCTTGTCCCAAAGATGCTGTTTATTTAACTGAAACTTTTGCTCCGGCAAATTATGATCGTAAAGGATTTATTTACGGAAAGAAAGAGTTGTTGATACCTGATCCTAAAACAGACCCCGAAGGTTTTGCAAAAGCAAAGGGCAGCAGGATAACTCATCCGGAAGGCCATGGCAATGAACATTGAGTAGTAAACGAACAAATAATAAAAGTTCCTGTTTTCTCAGGAACGGGAAAGAAAATTAAAAAATGGAGATAACACAAATTCTGTTCTGGTTCCTGGCTGCGCTGGCATTATTTGGCGCAATCGGCGTAGTTGCCAGCAAAAATCCTATCTACAGCGTACTCTATCTTATCATTGTATTTTTTGCAATATCCGGTCATTATATTTTGATGAATGCACAGTTTCTCGCTATTGTGAATATTATCGTTTATGCAGGCGCTATTATGGTCTTGTTCCTTTTTGTAATAATGCTGATGAACCTGAACACAGAAACAGAACCTGTAAAAAATATTTACATGAAAATGGCCGGTATTGTTTCCGGTCTCACTTTTATGATTGTTTTGGTAGCGGCTCTTTCTCATTCTGATACGCAAAATATTGTAATGCGGCCGGGCACCAGTGTCGGGCTTATTGAAAATCTTGGAAAAGCATTATTCAATACTTATGTTGTTCCTTTTGAAATAAGCAGTGTTTTGTTTTTGAGTGCCATGATTGGAGCTATCGTTATGGGTAAAAAAGATAAGACTGAAAAAGATATTGCAGGCTGATATAAAAAAAGCAGGGTAAGATTTTAGAAATAAAAATTAAATTATGGAGATAAAATGGTACTTGTTTTTGTCCTTAGCGTTGTTCTGTATTGGAATCATAGGAGCGCTCACAAGACGAAATTCTATCATTGTTTTTATGTGCATAGAATTAATGCTTAATTCGGTGAATTTATTATTAGTTGCTTTTTCAAAAATGCATCTTGCAGGAACAAATGTTTTTGGCCCGTCCATCGCGACAAGCGCGCAAATCTTTGTTTTTTTTATTATGATAGTAGCAGCGGCAGAAGTGAGCGTAGGCCTGGCAATTATAGTGATGCTGTATAGAAATACACGTTCTATTGATATCAATTTTTTAAACAGATTAAAGAACTAAGTTTTTCTATAAATAAAAAATATTTTAAAATTTAAAACGCTGCCGAAGTTTGGTTTATGGATGCAATTCAACTTATCTATCTTGTTCCGCTTCTTCCACTGATTGGATGTTTAATCAATGGACTGGGAAGAAACGCACTTTCGAAAACATTGGTGGGAATTATTGGAAGTGGCGTTGTTTTTATTTCTTTTTGCATTAGTGTTTTGATTTTTTTACAGGTTTCAAGGGAAGGATTTACCACCCAGGTAATTCATTATTTCGATTTTATTCACGTAGATAAATTAATTGTTCCGTTTGAGTTTGAAGTAGATCAGTTAACATCAGTATTTCTTTTGATTATTACAGGAGTTGGGTTTTTGATTCATGTGTATTCCGTATCGTACATGAAAGAAGAAACGCAGTCAGGCTTTGGAAGATATTTTTCTTACCTGAACTTGTTTGTATTTTCAATGCTGATACTTGTTCTCGGAGGCAATTACGTGATTATGTATATCGGCTGGGAAGGAGTGGGCCTTTGCTCCTATTTACTGATTGGATTTTGGTTTAAAGATCAGGCTAACAATGACGCAGGCAAAAAGGCCTTTATTATGAATCGCATTGGCGATGTTGGGTTTCTTCTTGCTGTATTCTGGATGATATCTGCGTTTGGCACCGCATCTTACCATGAACTCTACAATTCGGAAAATGGTGTTATTTATTCGCTTACTGCCATTAATTCCCCGGTAATTGTTGGAATCACTTTATTATTATTTGTAGGTGCCATTGGAAAAAGTGCGCAAATCCCTTTGTACACCTGGCTTCCGGACGCGATGGCAGGTCCAACCCCGGTTTCGGCGCTGATACATGCAGCGACGATGGTAACTGCTGGTATTTATATGATTGCACGAAGCAATATTATGTATTCTCTCGCACCGATTACTTTGGCAGGTGTGGCAAGTGTTGGCCTGGTTACGGCAATTGTGGCTGCTATCATT
>Ga0134126_10000781_pt1 | contig 40057 bp, 30 predicted proteins | sample KB31752_FD_96881 | JGI IMG/M metagenome (GOLD analysis project Ga0134126, IMG submission 96881) | Terrestrial soil microbial communities with excess Nitrogen fertilizer from Kellogg Biological Station, Michigan, USA - KB3-175-2 | ecosystem: Environmental > Terrestrial > Soil > Unclassified ...
GGTTCTGCAGGCCGATGTAGCCCGTTTCGGGACGTTCCGGCTCATAACATTCCTTTCGAGGCGGCAGATCGCGACTCCGGGGATCGAAGCGCGTGATGCGTTATCCGTCGATACCTACCAGATCGTTTTCATGGGCCACGCCTCCACCCGTTTCGCCATGGTAATGCCCCCTTCGGTGCGGATTTCCAGAGACGCGTTCGCGTCGAGCGGAGAAATGACTTTCGTGATGCACGCGGTTTCGTTGGCAAACACTTCGAGGACCGAACGGTCGATGAACATTCGCAGGCTTAATTTTTCCGCCCCTTTGGCCAGCCGGAGCGGAGCTTTCGCGTCCATCGCTTTCAATTCGCTGCCGTTGAAACTCACCGTGACAGGCGGGTTTGTACCCGTGCTCTTGATGCTGAACAGGAAGTTGGTCGCCGACCGCAAATCAATCTCCGCCAGGATTTCCAGCGTGTTTGTGTTGGGCAGCGCAAAAAATTCTCCGCCACCGTCCAGACGGACATTCCGCCACTCCGTCTGTTTGCCGCGCAACTTTTCCAATTGCGGCGCCGGCGTTTGACGCAGTTCGCCTTCACGCGAAAAACTCAATAACCGCGGCACCGTCAGACAGCCATTCCAGCCCCGTCCGTTCGGAAAGCCGTTCACCCAGCCCCAAACAATGCGCCGGCCGTCGGGCACGAGCATCGTGTTCGGCGCGTAAAAATTTCCAGGATCCAGCACCCCTTGCGTGCGCGATTGAAAGCGGCACGTCTCCGCGTCGAAGTCACCGACGAAATACCGCACCTTGCCGTACGGCGAAACGAACAGCACCCACCGGTCACCGAGCTTGAAAAAGTTCGGGCACTCGGCCGAGCCCGCTTTCGTGTCGGGAAGTTGAAACAACACGCCGCGATATTTCCATTTCGTGAGTTCCGGATTTTCCGCTTCGTAAATGTTTACCACCGCTTCGCCATTTTTCGCAAGATGCCCGCCCAGCACAACGAAAGTCTTCTTTCCCTCCTTGAAAATAAACGGGTCGCGCCAGTCATAGATTTTTCTCTCGCCATGGAGCGCTTCCGAAAGCACCGGGTTCGCAGGAGATTTCTGCCAGTGAATCAAATCGTCATCACTCGTGGCCGCCCATTGCTCGGCGTGATCGAAGGCCGATTTTCCCGGCGCGATGCTCGTGTAGAAGATCATCGGCTGCCCTCGCCCGTTGATCGTGCAGCAGCCCGACCAGATCGACTCTTCACCCTGATCGCCGGAAGGCGCGATGGCGATTGGCAAAGGCTCCCACTTTGCCAGGTCGCGACTGCGCACGTGACCCCAGTATTTTACCCCGCCTGTGTCGCTGAACGGATCCAACTGATAGAAGAGATGGTAAAAGCCCTTGTGAAAGATCGGGCCGTTCGGATCGTTGACCCATTGCGCGGGAGATGTGACGTGAAAAATCGGACGAGCCGGATCCGCCTGCGCGCGTGGCGTGGCGGCCTGAACCGCGTCCGTCGCGCGAACCAGCGCCTCATTCATCGTTTCTCCGCGCGAGCCAGGGGACAAGAACAGGACGGTAAGCAAAGACAGGTAACGCGTTCGGAACATGAAGTGATGGTGTCTGGTAACGCGCTTTGTTTCAAGACGGCAATGAGTCTTGAAGATAGTCGCAGTCCGCCAGCCCTGGGCTGACGGATTTGAATCTCGTTGTTGGGATTCATTTTCAGCGCCGTCAGGCGCGGCATATTTGTAGCATCCAAAATCCAACAAGGTTTCAAGCTCCGATAGGAGCGGAATATGCCACCCCGACGGGGCTGTGTCCCTCGCCCGTGGGAACGGGAGAGGGTTGTGGGATTATAGGCGTGGGTAGCTACAAAGATTTCACTCCTACGGAGCTTTCGGACGGAGCGCGACTGTGTTTGCAGGACCAGTCGCAGCGGGTGGATGGGCGGAAGCGGTCAAAAAATATTTTGCGGCATGTATTTGCGAACGTGCTGCGACTGGGCGTTGCCACAGCTGCCGGCCAACCGCAACGCGGTTGCAGCACTCAGCCCAGCGTTGGCCGACGCAGTCGGGCTACGCTGGGTGACGATTCAACAATGAAAACAACTCTGAAGGAGTTGTGGCAGGTGTAGTGTCCGGCCTGTGGCCGGATTGCGTTTGGCGAGTCGAGGCGCAGCCTCGACACTACACCTTCAGCGTTGATGAATTTGGACGGTTTCCCAGGGTAGCCCCGAATGCTTGCGGGGCAACAGCTGGGCTGATGGATTTGACTTGAGCCGTTTGGTAAACGGCGAAAGGAACTAACCGCGAAATACGCAGAATACGTGAACGGGATTTCGGTTTTGAATTTCGCGTGGTTCGCGTGGTTCGCGGTTCAAAAATTTGGCGAAGCCGAAGGCCCTCTGGCCCTCGCCTGTAGGAACGGGAGAATTGGCAGGCCGAGCTTCGGCTGGCCAAGCCAGGGGGTGTTGGGGAGAAAACCAATTCCCAGGCCGAATGAACGGGCGCGGACGAAAGTGGAGCGCTGAAAAATCTGCCTGCTCCAAAACGTGTTCCCAGCTATACTTCGACAGACGATGCAAGACAAACAACCAGCCCTGACGATCGAGGTCAAACACAATGGTGAACGGCTCACGCTCCGTCGTGTCAGAAACGCGAACGGCGTCGAAGAATTGCATTTGTCGGGAACGCTTCCGCCGCACCAGAAAGGTCCGCCACTCCACATCCATTTTGCCGAAGACGAATATGGCGAAGTGATTTCCGGCGTCCTCTCCGCTTCACTGGACGGAAAGACCTTTCAAGTTGAGGCTGGCGGTCGCGCGCGTTTTCCCATCGGGAGCACGCATCGGTGGTGGAATGACGGCGACAAGGAACTGGTATTTCAAGGCGTCGCGACGCCCGCGGTTGATCTGGACCGATACCTCCAAGCGCTCTTCGAAGTGATCAACGCCGGCCCGGAGCGACGCCCACCGCTGTTTTACATGGCGCATGTCCTCCATCGCCATCGGCACACGCAACTGGCTTTGGTCATCCCGCGCCCGGTTCAACGCGTGCTCTTTCCCATCATCATTTTGCTCGGGTCAGTGCTCGGCAAATACCGTGGGACTGACTGGCCAGGTTGTCCAACCCGATGCACCGGTGCGCCGTTGACACCCGATGGTCCGCAAGCTGGATGAGATGAAAACCGCGCTCCAACCGCAACGCGACTACGCTGGGTGAACGTGTAAAATGAAAACAACGTCCGTTGTGGCGGCGGGAGGTGAACCGCGAAAGACGCCAAATACGCAAACGGGAATTCGGTTTTGATTTTCGCGTAGTTCGCGTGGTTCGCGGTTGAATGGGATGTTGGCAGGAGCGCGGCGTTCACGCCGCTTCAATGTTCGCTAAGATTGGACGCTCGAAATTTGCCAGAGCCTCCCTACAATCGGTCATCGAAGCGGCATAATGCCGCGCGCCATTCGCAATGGAATCGCCGAAGCCAATGCGCCGCAGTATGCCGAAGAATGTCGGCCTGCTTGAACTCATCCGCACGAAGCGCGAGTGGGATTGGAAACCTTCCATCGAAGAGTTGAAGCAAGGGTTTCGCGGCTGGCATCAACGCGGATATTTGCCGCACTTCGATGCACCGGGCGTCACGCAGTTCGTCACATTTCAACTTCACGATTCTTTTCCCGTGACCCGGCGCGCGGAGTTTGAGGCGATTCTGAAAGAGCAGGATGATTCTGTGAAACGAAGGAAGCTCGAAGCATGGCTGGATCGCGGTCATGGCGAGTGCTGGCTTCGGCGGCAGGGCGTGGCGGAACTCGTCGAGGAAATTTTGCTCGAAGGCAATGGACGCGATTATCGGATGCAGGCGTGGGTCGTCATGCCAAATCACATTCATCTGGTCGTGGACGTTTGGGACGTGCCGCTGGTGAAGTTGATTAACGGCTGGAAAGGCAAATCATCACGGGAGGCGAACAAGCTGCTCGGTCGCAGCGGGAAATCCTGGCAGGAAGATTATTACGACACCCTCATCCGCGACGAGACGCATTTGAAACGCGCCATCCGTTACACCGAACAGAATCCCGTGAAGGCGTTTCTGGCAAACGCCGCGCGCGATTGGCTGTCGAGCAGCGCCCGTCATCGCGATCAGCACGAACGCCTCCCGTGGCAGTGCAACGAATAGGCGCGCGGCATTGATGCCGCCTCAACGTGCGAAGTTCGGAAGGCTCTCGAAATATCGGACGCGCTGGGTTGGCGAGCGGTGAGGCGCCGTAAACGGCGCGCTCCTACCGTGGCGCGCGACCTTCAGGTCGCTTCAACGTGCGGATGGAAGATAGCGTTGAAAAATCTTAACGCGTGCTGGTGGACGTAAGATGAAGCGGCGTGAACACCGTGCCCCGCAAATGATGCCGCCCCGACGGGGCTGGGGAATGGGGTGGCGTGGGTGGCTACAAAGATTTCGCTCCTGACGGAGCTTTCAGACGGAGCGCGACCTTCAGGTCGCTTCAACGGGTGAATGGACGAGGGTGTGAAATGATTTTAACGCGTGCTGGTTCGCGTGAGGTGAAGCGGCATAAATGCCGCGCTCCGGTCGTGGAGCGCAACCTTCAGGTTGCTTCACGGTGCGAAGTTCGGACGGCTCTCGACCATTTCGGGCGCGTTGGATTGGCGGAAGTTGAAGCGGCATAAATGCCGCGCTCCTCGCCTGTCCGGCGCGGACCGCCAACCCTGGGCTGATGGATTTGAATCCCGTTGTGATTCTCGGAAGGCGCGATGAGCCTATGTTCGCAACCGTTTAGCCTCTTGGAGAACACATCCCGCGCCTTGCGGTCATAGACGATATAAACGATGCCCATGCCGCCCTGCAAAATCCGACGGACTTCCCAGCGCTCTTGGATCACGTCGCCGATGTTCCAATTTGAAGCGCTCACGTTTGCAGTCGGGTTAAATCAATTCTTCGCCCCCGCAAGTTCCTCCTCGAAATCCACGATCTCTTTGATCTGCACCAGAAACCAACGGTCGATTTTCGTCAGGTTGAAAATCTCCTCGATGGTGAAGCCGGCGCGCAGGGCGTGGCGGATGAAGAAGATGCGTTCGGCGTTGGGCACGCTCAGTTTGCGGCTGATGACGTCGCGCGGGAGGATGTCGCGGTCGCCATAGACTTCTGTGCCGATGCGCCACGGCTTGCCGTCGCCGCCCAGGCCGCTGCGGCCAATCTCCAGCGAGCGCAGGCATTTTTGCAGGCTTTCCTTGAACGTGCGCCCGATGGCCATCGCTTCGCCGACGCTTTTCATCTGCGTGGTGAGCGTGGGGTCGGCCTGCGGGAATTTCTCGAAGGCAAAGCGCGGAATCTTGGTGACCACGTAATCAATGGTCGGCTCGAAGCTGGCCGGGGTTTCGCGCGTGATGTCGTTTTTGATTTCGTCGAGCAGGTAGCCAACGGCGAGCTTGGCAGCGATTTTCGCGATGGGAAATCCGGTGGCCTTGGACGCGAGCGCGGAGCTGCGGCTGACGCGCGGGTTCATCTCGATGATGACCATGCGGCCGTTCTCGGGGCTGACGCCGAACTGAATGTTCGAGCCGCCGGTCTCCACGCCCACGGCGCGGATGACGGCGAAGCTCTGGTCGCGCATGATCTGAAATTCCTTGTCGGTCAGCGTCTGGATGGGTGCGACGGTGATGCTGTCACCGGTATGGACGCCCATGGGGTCAAAGTTCTCGATGGAGCAGATGATGACGCAGTTGTCGGCCTTGTCGCGCATCACTTCCATCTCGTATTCCTTCCAGCCGAGGAGGGATTCTTCGATGAGGATTTCGTTCACGGGCGAAAGCTCGATGCCGCGTTTGGCGATCTCCTCGAATTCCTCGCGGTTGTAACCGATGCCACCGCCCGTGCCGCCGAGCGTGAACGCGGGCCGGATGATGAGCGGGAACTTGCCGATCTTGTCGGCCACGGCGCGGGCTTCGTCCATGTTGTGCGCCGTGCCGGAGATGGGAACGTCGAGGCCGATGCTCAACATGAGGTCTTTGAAAATCTGGCGGTCTTCGCCTTTCTGGATGGCCTCGGGTTTCGCGCCGATCATCTCGATGCCGTATTTGTCCAAAACGCCGGAGCGGTGCAGGGCCATTGCGGTATTCAAAGCGGTCTGACCGCCGAGCGTGGGGAGCAGGACGAGTTTGTGCGGTCGGGTGGCACGGCCAACCTGGCCGTGCTGGTCGGCAACCTGCCGACCAGAACCGGCGGGCAGGTTGCCCGCCGGAACGGGCTCATTGCCCGCTCCACCCATTTCTACAGGGACGCCCATCTTCCGCATTTCTTCCAACTCGCGGACGATGATTTTCTCCACGCACTCGGGCGTGATCGGTTCGATGTAGGTGCGGTCGGCGAACTCCGGATCAGTCATGATGGTGGCCGGATTGGAGTTGATGAGGACGACGCGGTAGCCTTCTTCGCGCAACGCTTTGCAGGCTTGCGTGCCGGAATAATCGAACTCACACGCCTGCCCAATGATGATGGGGCCGGCGCCGATGATTAACACGGAATGGATGTCAGTTCTTTTTGGCATCTGAAAAATCTTATCGCCGTCGCGCCACTGGTGCGGTGAACCGCCGCGGTTTACCGAGCCGCGGTCCGCGTTTGGGCTTCAGTTCAAACGGCTACGGATGAAACACGGAACGGCTGCAATTGGCGAATGTTTTTTGCCTGAAAGTGAGCGTGGCATCCGTCGCGCTTGACGGACGACGAAATTGGCTGTGCTGTAGCGCGCATGATTCCTTTGAAACCCGGCGGAGCCCGAACGATTTCCGGACCGCAACAGCGGGTTCTTGCGTCGTTGGAGCGATTCGTCCTGCCCGGTTTGGGTTGTTTTCTGGCGTTCCTCGCTTCCGCTGCCGACCCTGAAACCCCGCATCTCTGGCATCCGGTTCGGGATGACGTTTACCTCCAGGAGATCGGACGAAAGGTATTGTCCGATGAACCGCTCAATACAGTTGCCGTGTTTGCACAGAAGGTCTATGTCGGTTCCGGCAAAGGACTTTACCGGCTGAACGACGACAAACTGGAACCGGTCCGCGAAATGCGCGAACCCGTTCGCCGACTCGTGACCACGCGCGATGCGCTCTGGGCAATGACGGGTCGCGGACTGTACCGCCTTCAGGGCGGAACGTGGAAAAAGATTTCCGATGAGCCGGTGGCCGATGTGACCGGGCATCTGAGCGAGGTGATCGCCGCCAGCGGCGCCCGCTTGTGGCGAGTGCACGGCGACCAGATCGAGGCGTTGTCCACCAACGAAGCCCCCTTTGCGATCAATCGCGTGATCTCTCATTGCGAGACACTGTACGTGCAGGGCGGTGACCGTCTGACGTTCGTCAATGGCCAGGGGTTCGGCGGGCTCGACGTTTACAGCTTTGCCGCGGATCAAGGCTGGGATTGGGGTGATCTGCCGTCGCGAACAGTTCGTGACGCATTGAGCCTGGGGAAGGAACTTTATCTCGCCACCGATCGCGGGCTGGGCGTGTGGCGCGGAATGGTGCTGGCGTCGATTCGCGGTGAACAAGGTTTGTGCTATGAGGACACGACCTGTCTGGCGCGCGGGTTCACGAATGATTTGTGGATCGGCACAATCCGTGGCGCGATTCGGATGACGAATGGCCGGTTTCATTATTTTGCCGGACAACGCTGGCTTCCGGCTGATCGCGTCAATGCGATAGCCGCCGACGAACGCACCGTGTACATCGCCACGCCAGACGGGCTTGGGATCATCGAGTACGAACCTTACACGCTGTCGAAGAAAGCGGCCTATTACGAACGGCATCTTGAGGAATGGGGCCAGAAGCGGCTCGGCTTCACGCACAAACTCGAATGGGACGACGGCCTGAAACAATACGTCCGCGAAATCAGTGACAACGACGGCGGTTACAGCGGCGACTATCTCGCCGCGCAGTCGTATCGCTACGCCGTGACGAAAGATCCCGAAGCGCACAAGGAAGCGGTGAACACGTTCCAGGCGCTGCGCTGGCTCGAAGCGATGACTGGCATTCCCGGATTCCCCGCGCGCGCGGTCTGGGTGAAAGGATCGTCCGACCACAAATCCATGAGCGGCTCCGGCGGTCTTCCGGCGGAATGGCACGACACCGCCGACGGCCGGTTCGAGTGGAAGGGTGACACTTCGAGCGACGAGATCTGCTCCCACTTTTACGCGACGACTCTGTTTCTGGAACTTGCCGCCCAAGGCGAAGAAAAGGAGCAGGCCAGACAACACCTCGCGAAAATTGCCGCCCACCTGCTCGACCATCACTGGCAGTTGATCGACTTTGACGGCAAACCGACACGCTGGGGGCGTTGGGACCCGGAATACTTTGCAACGGACGAGGGACGCACTGACCGTGGCCTGCAAGCGCTGGAGATCCTTTCGTTCATGAAGACCGCCGCGACACTGACCGGCGACGCGAAATTCGCCGCGGCGTATCAAAAGCTCGTCGAGATGGGTTACCCCGAATACACGGTGCGCCAGCGCAACACGCCGCCGCCGCCCGAGAACATTTCTCATTTCGAGGACCAGCTCGCGTTGTGGTGTTATTGGAACCTGCTCCGGTTTGAGAAGGACCCGCAACTTCGCTCGATTTATCGACGCAGCCTGGAACGCAGCTACGAAGTCATCCGCGTCGAACAAAACCCGTGGTACAACTTCGTGTATGGCGCGCTCACCGGAAACGATTGCGAAGTTGGACCGGCGGCGAATCATCTGCGCGGGTGGCCGCTCGACCTGGTGGTCTGGTCGTACCAGAATTCGCATCGCGCGGATCTCCGCACGCCGGCGGGTTACGTCGCCCTGAACGGCGGTTCGCGAACCTTTCTGCCACGCGAGACCGAACCGCTGAGATGGGACCACTGGTTGATGCAAGCCGACGGGGGCACGGGCGGCCGCGATGTCGCCGAGCCTTCGGGCTGGTTGCTGGCCTACTGGATGGGGAGATACCACGGCTTCATCGAAGCGCCGACCGTCACGGACCCGAAGCTGCTGGTTGTCGAACGCGGACGCACTCGCGCGTTGGCAGTGACACCGTATTCCGGCCCGCCGCGGCCGGTGGGTTTTTGAGCCGTCTTGGCCGCGCCACAATTTCCCCGCGCTCAAAAAAGTTTTTGCTGGTTCCCGGCGGCCGCCTTCAGGCCGAGTTTCTTGTAACTCGATTCCGTTGCCACCCTGCCCTGCGACGTGCGGTTCAAATAACCCTCCATGATGAGGTACGGTTCATAGACTTCCTCGATGGTGTCCGGCTCTTCGCCCACCGCCACGGCCAGCGAGTTGATGCCAACCGGTCCGCCGCCGAACTTCGTGATGACCGCTTCGAGAATGCGCTTGTCCATTTCGTCGAGGCCGTTCTGGTCAATCTCCAGCATTGCCAGCGCCTTGTCCGCCACGGCGGAAGTGATGCGGCCGTCGTGTTTGACCTGGGCGTAATCGCGAACGCGGCGCAGCAGATTGTTCGCGATGCGCGGTGTGCCGCGACTGCGCCGGGCGATTTCGTGCGCGCCTTTGTCGTCCACCTCCACGTTTAACAACCGCGCGGAGCGGACGATGATACTCTGCAATTGATCTGCGTGATAATAATCCAACCGTTCACGCATCCCAAAACGCGTGAGCAAGGGCGCGCTCAAAAGTCCGCTGCGCGTCGTAGCGCCGATGAGCGTGAAGCGCGGAAGATTCAGGCGAACGCTGCGGGCGTTCGGGCCTTGATCGATGATGATATCGAGTTTGAAATCTTCCATCGCCGGATAGAGGTATTCCTCGATGGTTTTTTGCAGGCGATGGATTTCGTCAATGAACAGCACGTCGCCCTCTTCGAGATTTGTGAGCAGGCCGGCAAGGTCGGCGGCCTTCTCGATGGTCGGACCGCTGGTGCTCTTGAGATTGGCGCCCATCGCCTTTGCGAGGATGTTTGCGAGTGTGGTCTTGCCGAGACCGGGGGGGCCGTTGAGCAGGATGTGGTCGAGCGCCTCACCGCGTTGCTTCGCGGCCTGAACGGCGATTTCGAGCCTCTCCTTGACCCTGGCCTGGCCGGTAAATTCAGAAAAGAGCGACGGACGAAGCGTCAACTCGAGCGCCGCGTCGGGCTTTGCCAGGACATCCGAAATCATCCGTTCCGCCATCGCGCGACAGGATGCGAGAAGGTGAAACCAGCGGCAAGGGGAAAGACGGACGAACCGTTCCGAAAATGTTGAAAACAGATTTTATTCGTTTACCCTCGGGTCATGTCCCCAAACCGGCCGGCCAAACCGCCTCTCGACATGAAAGAGTCCACGCCTAAATCACCGGAGAAATCGCAACCCGGTCTTACCCGCCGCCACTTCATCAAGACGGGCGCCGCTGCGGCGCTCACCGCGGCTTCGTGGAACCGTGTCCTCGGCGCGAACGAAAGGGTGAACGTCGGCGTCATCGGGTTCGGGCTGATCGGCCGCATTCACACGCGCAATTTCAAGGCGCAACCGGACGCGCAGGTCGTGGCAGTCGCGGAGGCGTATGGGCCACGGATGGAAGCGGCGGCCGGACTGGTCGGCGGCGGCCTTGCGAAATATCGCGATTTCCGAAAATTGCTGGACGATAAAAACATCGATGCCGTCGTCGTCGCCGCGCCGGATCATTGGCACGCGTTGATGACCATGCTGGCCTGCGCCGCGGGCAAGGATGTTTACGTCGAGAAACCCTCGTCTTTGTTCGTGCGCGAAGGACGATGGATGATCGACGTGGCCCGCCGCTACAAACGGGTGGTGCAGGTGGGCACGCAGCAGCGATCCGGCGCGCATTACCAGCGGGCGCGCGAATTGGTTCGGGGAGGACGGATCGGCAAACTCGTCTCGGTACAGGTCAGCTACTTCCGCAACGTATCCCCCGGCTTCGGCCATCCGCCTGACGGAGCCCCGCCGCCAGAGCTGGATTACGACGCATGGCTCGGCCCGGCACCGCAACGGCCTTACAATCCGAATCGCGCCATTTATCACTTCCGCTGGTTCTGGGATTATTCGGGTGGCCAGATGACGAACCTGGGCCAGCACTCGCTCGATGTTGTGCATTGGTTCACCGGGGTCAAAGGGGCGAAAGCCGTGACGAGCGCCGGAGGACGACACTTCCTTGAAGACAACTGCGAGGTCCCGGATACACAGGACGCAATCATCGAGTATCCCGGCTTTCAAGCCGTCTGCCAGTGGCGCGAATGCGCGGCGGGAGTGGCGGCGACCGGCATGGGCGGACTGGTATTTCATGGCACAAAAGGCACCCTGCTGCTCGGTCGCGACGGCTTTGAGGTCATTCCGGACAAAAAGGAAAACCCCATCAACATCGTCGCACGCATCATCGGCGGCCATCCGGTCGGCGGCCCGCAACCAGTGCCCGAGCCGCCAAACCAGTTCTGGACCGAACCCGCAAAGGAAACGTCGGGCGATTGGAAGGACCAATACGTCCAGCACGTCCGGAATTTCCTCGATTGCGTGAAGTCGCGGAAGCAACCGAACTCGGATTTGGAAAGCGGCCATCAGGTGGCAACCGTGTGTCACCTGGCGAACATTTCGTTAAGGACCGGTCGAAAAATTCACTGGGACGCGGAAAAGGAAGAAATCATTGGCGACCTGGAATCGGCAATGATGCTTGCGCGTCCGTATCGAAAGCCCTGGGATGCGGAACTGCGCGCGCTGGGCGTGCTTTAGCGCAACGATCTGCGGCGGGGGATTTACGCTAGAATTCCAACCGATCTATGAAACGACGACAGTTCATCAAACGAATGGCTCAGACTGCGGCCGTGGTTTCAACCAGCGCCCTGTCCGCCCGACGGGTCCTCGGCGCGAACGAACATGTTCGCATGGGCCTGATCGGCTGCGGAGGGCGCGGAATGTTCGACGCGAAGCTGATGCGCGACGCGTCCAACGTCGAATTCGTCGCCGTGTGTGATTTGTACCCACCGCGGCTGGCCGAGGCCAGGGAATGGGCCGGACCTTCGGCGAAGGCGTACAAGGACTTTCGCCGTCTGCTCGAACAAAAGGACGTGGACGCCGTCCTCATCGCCACGCCCGACCATTGGCACGCGATACCCACCATGCTCGCCTGTCAGGCCGGCAAGGACGTGTACGTGGAGAAACCGCTGAGCCACAATGTTCGGGAAGGCCGCGCCATGATCGAGGCGGCACGGCGGCACAACCGCATCGTTCAGGTGGGAACCCAGCAACGCTCCGCGCCGCATTATGCGGAAGTGGCGCGCATCATTCAAAGCGGTGAACTGGGGCGCGTCCACTTCGTGCGCATCTGGAATTACGTGAACATGTACCCGGACGGGATCGGACGCGCGCCTGATTCCGCTCCGCCCGAAGGTGTGGATTGGGACATGTATCTCGGCCCCGCACCGTATGTTCCGTTCAACAAGAATCGCTTCGTTGGCACGTTTCGGTGGTTCTGGGATTACGGGGGTGGGCTGGTCACGGACTTCGGCATTCATCGTTTCGACAGCATGCACCAGATCATGAACGCGGTCGAACCGATGAGCATAAGCGCGTCGGGCGGGCGCTACGGGCTGACCGATGGCGCGGAAACACCCGACATCGTGCAGGTCACTTACGAGTACCCCGGCTTCGTGCTGAGCTACGAGGCCTCCATGTTGAACGCACACGGCGCGGGCGGGCGGACGCCCGGCAAGAAATATTACCAGGCTCGCGGCGCGGATGACCGGCCGCACGGCGAAGCCTATCACGGCACGAATGGAACGCTCATCGTGGATCGCCTGGGTTTTGAAATCTACCCGGAATCAGGCAACCCGTCAGGACCGGGTGCGGCCGGACGTGAGCGGGCCACTGAGGGCTTCCGAATGGCGCGAAAGGAAGTGTCCGCCGACGACGCCACGGCGCTGCACACGCAGCATTTCATCGAGTGTGTGCGGTCGCGAAAGAAGCCCGCGGCCGACGTGGAGGTTGGCCATCGTTCCACGATCGTGTCGCACCTTGGGAATATTGCTTTTCGCACCGGTCACAAAATCCGTTGGGATGCGGCGAAGGAGCAGATCCTGGACGATGTGGTAGCTTCCAGGCTGCTCGGGCGACAGGCTCGGAAGCCCTGGGATATGATTTAATGCAATGAACGGACGCGAACCCACACGCCTGACTTCGTCTGCGATAACGCGACGGGAGATGTTTGGCTTGATGGCTGCCGCCGCGCCGCTTTGGTACGCTGCGCCATCACTATTCAGCGCGGAAGTCGTGACGCACAAGCGTCTCGGCGTTGGAACTTACTCTTACGGCCTTCACTGGCGGGCGGCTCGCGAAGAGAATCCGAAAGCCACGTTCAAGGATCCGCTCGGGTTTCTGGAGTACTGCCACAAACTCGGCGCGGGCGGCGTGCAGATGGTGATCGGTCCGCGCGATGCGAGTTACACGGCGCAGCTGCGCGCGCGAGCCGAAGGTTGGGAGATGTACCTCGAAGGCGACGCGAGACTGCCCAAGGACAGGTCGGATGTCCACCGGTTCGATGCCGAGGTACGAACCGCCCGGGAAGCCGGTGCGGAAGTTGTGCGCACGGCGATGTTGGGCGGGCGTCGCTATGAGACGTTCGATTCGCCGGAAGCATTCCGCCAATTCACCGAAACGTCATGGAAGTCACTCACGCTGGCCGAGCCGGTTCTCCGAAGGCATCGCGTCAAACTCGCCATCGAGAATCATAAGGACCGGCGGACGGCGGAGTTGGTCGATCTGCTCAAACGAATCAGCAGTGAATGGGTGGGGGTCTGCCTGGATACCGGCAACAATATCGCGTTGCTGGAGGACCCGATAGAGACCGTGGAAGCCCTGGCGACATACGCATTCTCCACACACCTGAAGGACATGGCCGTACAGGAATGCGAGGATGGCTTCCTCCTGTCGGAGGTTCCACTTGGCGAAGGCTTCCTCGATTTAAAGGGGATCGTTGAGCGTTTGCATAAGGCGAATCCGAAGATTCAGTTCAACCTTGAGATGATCACGCGCGATCCGCTCAGGATTCCGTGCCTGACAGTAGAATATTGGGCGACGATGCCGAACGTCCCGGCACGTGAACTGGCCGCGGCGCTGGCGATGGTCCGCCGGAATATTGCGAAAACGGCACTGCCCCGCACGACGGGGCTCGATCCGGACAGCCAATTGGCGCTGGAGGACAAGCACGTCAAAGCATCTTTTGCCTTTGCGCACGCGCGACTCGGATTGTGATCCGACGAGCGGCTTGCGAAGAAACTCCGATCGGAAAAGTCCGTTGGGACTTGAACCGGCCGACGAAAAAGTGTATTCGTTTCCCGCAACTCGGGAAGAAGTCGAAAACAAGCGACACCATATTGTAGTTTGCCGCATTGCAAATGCATCATTCTTGCATCGAAGCAGTAATTACCTTTTGCAAAGACCATGGGAAAACAGGCGCTATCTGCTGCAGTCGTGCGTGGCACCGCCAGTGCTAACCTATTCGTCACGTGCGACCGGAAAGATGACCAATATTTCAATCAAGAACCACACGCTCCGAGGATTCAGTCTAATTGAGCTGTTGGTCGTAGTGGCGGTCGTCGCGATCCTTTGCGGCATGCTGTTGCCGGTTCTTGCCAAAGCCAGGGGGCAGGCCCGACTCGCTCGTTGCATCAACAATCAACGACAGCTTCTTCTAACGTGGCATTTGTACAACGGCGACAATCGCGAGATGGCGGCCGCCAACGGTCATGGCATGGTGAGCCCGGGGATCAGTTTGAGTTCGAGCGCTTCGGGGAGCGGTTTCAAAAAATTCTGGGTGCCGGGCGACGACCATTTCTATTATCCGGCATTCACCAACGCCCAGTGGCTGACCGACCCGCAGTATGCCCTCTTTGGATCCTACGTCGGTTCCGCCTCCACATACAAATGCCCGGAAGACAGGGGAACCGTCACAATCCCCAACGTGGGTAAATTCCCGCATGTGCGCAGTTACTCGATGAATGAGTACGTGGGCTGGTCTCTCGATCCGGGCGAGTTGAATCCCGCGTACCGGACATTCACCAAATCGTCGGACATGCGAGCACCGGCGGACCTCCTTGTCTTTCAGGATGTTCATCCGGACAGCATCTGTTTTCCCGCATTTGTCGTGCGCATGCCGGGCGAACCGGACCAGTTCTACCATTATCCTTCCAGCCTGCACAACGAACGGGGTGTTGTGACGTTCGCCGACGGTCACGCCGAAGCGCATCGCTGGGCGGACCCGCGCACAAGACCGCCGGCAACCGGCGGATTGCTGGCGCATTGGAATGACTCACCGAACAATCCCGACCTCGCCTGGTTGCGGACGCACTCCAGCTACCGAGTTGACGTGCAGAATTAAGGACCGCCTCTTCGCTTGAATTTCGCCACGAGGCCGATCAACAACAGGGCCGCGCCCAGCGCGCAAATGATGGCTGCGCCGGTGGGCCAGTTGAATTTGAAAGACGCGTAGAGTCCAATAACGCTTGCCAGGACAGCGACCGCTTGTCCGAGGATGAGCCGCGCTCCCAGGGATTCCGCGAGAAAATTGGCGCAAACCGCGGGCACAATGAGGTATGAGAAAATCATCAACACCCCGCCGATCTGCACGAAGCTCGTCACCACCAGTCCGAACAACGCGTAGAACAGGAAATCCCACCCCCGGATCGAGATTTTTTCTGCGACGGCGCGCTCCGGTTCGAATGTGATCGTAAGAAACTTTTTTCGAAACACAAAATGCGCCACGGCGATCGCAAGATATAGCGCGAACGGTTTGAACACCTGCTCGGGCCTTTGCACCAGCAGCAAATCACCCACCAGCGTTTCCTTGAGTTCCTCGCTGCCGTTCGGGCTTTGATTCAGCAGCAGTATTCCAATCGCCGCCGCAACCACGTAAACAATTCCGATCAATGCTTCCTGAGGAACGTGCCGGTCGAGCCGGCGGGTCAGCGTGAAAATCGCTGCACCAATCAAGGTGAATGCAAACGACCAGGCGTACGTCTGCCAGTCGTGAGCGTCGTTCTTGAACAGGATTGAGACGCAAATGCCCAATGCGGCCACCTGCGCCAATGCCAGGTCCACAAAAATGATTTCCCGCCGAACGATGTGCAGGCCGTAGTACACCAGGATCCCGGGCAACAAAAGCGACGCGACCAGGGGCCAGAGCATTATTTCAAACATAATTTCTTTCCTTTTGGCAGGCTCCGACGACGCGATTTCCGTTTTTCATGCGAGTTACTTGGTGGTCGCTCCCGAGAACGATCTACCTGGCATTCTCGGCAAGTGCCTTTGCCAACGAATGCACCAGCACGTCCATCCACTGGACCATGCTGCCTTCGGTTCCTTTTGCCCCACCGGGATACGGGGCGAAATCAAGCACGGAAGCGCCCGTATGGGCGGCGACCGCTTCCGCGGTTTTATGGTTCAAATGGGGCTCCACGATGATGACGTGAATGTTGTCGGTTTTCATCTGCTGGATGACTTCTTCCAGATGCGACGGCGTGGGCGGGATGCCAGGTTTTGGTTCCAGATACAGGTCCATGCGCAGGCCGAATCGTTTCGCGAAATAAATCCACGAATTGTGGTAGGTCACGATGCGGTTTCCCTTGAAGGGTTGCAGCAGCTTCTCCCATTCCGCTGTCTTCGCCTCGAGTTGTTCGTCAAACTTTTTCAGGTTGGCCTTGAAGTATTCGCACGATTTTTCGTCGAGCACGCAAAACGAGTCACAAATGTGCCGGGCGACGATTTTAATGTTCGTGGGGTCGGTCGTGTAATGGGGATTACCCGCCGCGTGAAGGTCACCTTTGGAACGATCGAGCGAGCTTGGGACCTCCAGCAGCGCGATGCCTTCAACGCACGAAATGCGACCCGGCTTGCCGGATTCGAGCCTTGGGTTGCGCGCGCCTTCGAGCAACGGCGGGAGCCAGCCTATCTCCAGTTCGGCGCCACCTTCGATCAACGCGTCGGCCCGGTTGAGTTTCACGATGAAACTCGGTTTCGCATCCACGAAATGCGGATCCTCGGTTGGCTTCGCAAGCGTGGTGACTTCCACCCGATCGCCGCCGATTTCTTTCGCGATGGTTCCAAAGTCGGGCGTCGTGGCGACGACGTTCAGCCTTGCCTGTGCGGTCGGAACCAGCCACGTCCAGGTCATCAAGCCGGCCAGGAGGGAAAGTTTTTTCATTATCGGGTAATTCATTCAGGTGGGTGTTTCATCGGAAATGTGCAGGAGATCGCAGGTTAAAACTTGTGGGCCCCGTGAGCGCCCAGCAAAAACTCGAACTGCAACCAGACGGAATGCTCGTCACCGAACAACTGGCCGTGGTCGTAGTTATATTGCAGGCGGACTTTTGAAAACTCGCTGGGATAGAACGTCAGATTCGGTGAAATGCGAGTGCGGTCGTTGCGGAAGATGTCCAGTGCATCGTAGGCGCCGTCGTTACCCGACACGAACTCGCCGCGCAACCCCGCAGTCCACCGTTCCTTGAAACCCCATGTCGCCTGCGTGTAGAATCCCCAGTCGCGGAGCGTTTCCGCCGGCAACGCCGCGGGTGCATCCGCCCCTGCTTCAAAGACCTGATAGAGGGCCTCGGTCTGCCAGGAGACAAACGGGAAGCCCTTTTGCGCGGTCGCCGGTTTCCACTTCCAGTAGGTGTCCAGACCGTAGATTTGTGTTCGCGCATGAGGGCCGGTGTCGTTCGGGCCGAACGCCCCGGACGCGCCGACCACGAGCGTCTGCGAGTCGGTCAGATCAAAGGACGACGCGACACGCGGCACGTACAGCAAATCGCCCAAACCGCGAAGAGTGCGATCAGACGTCGCGCGTCCGTGAAACCTGTTGATACCCGCCGCGTCAGGCTCGCCCGGATTGCGAAAACTGAACGCCTGATCGCTCTGCCCGTTAAATACGCCGAGAAACGCCTCGGTGTAGAATGGCACCGGCACCAGCCATGAGGCCTGCACCCCGAGGTTGCGCAATCCTTCAGGGCCGAACGCCCGGTTCAGAATCAGCGGTTCGTCCACGAACGCCCACTGATGCGGATGTTGTGAATTCTGGCGGCCGAAGTTCGCAAAAAACTGTCCTGCTTTCAGCTGCAGGTTTGCCGGTAGTGAAGTGGACTGCACGTAGGTCTCCTCCAACTCAATGTCCGTGCCCTGATCCTTGTCCAGCTTAAGCACGATGTTGGCGAACCCCTTGAAGTACGGGTCCACCGCGCCGTCGAGCGCGATCTCCGCGTTGCGCATCGAAAAGCCGCGCTGGATCGGGTCATGGTCGCCGAGTTGAAGCTGGGCCGAGGGATCACGCGCAGTGGAGCCGCCGAGGTCCATCAACGCGTCAAAGCTGATGTTCATGTAGGCGGAGCCGGCGCGCATCACGGTCAACGGCTGGGCGGGCGACCAGGGCGTGGCGGCCTGAGCGGAAGAAGCGGATGGAACAGGCGCCGCGCCCGGCCGGTTGGTCGCCGCAGCCTGCTGTTGTCGCTGCATGGCTTCGATCCGTCTCTGCAACGATTCGATCTGCTGGCGTTGCTGTTCCTGGACTGTCTGAAAATTGCTCTGCAGTTGCTGCAGCTGCTTCTTGAGCTGCTCGATCTGGTCCGTGTCCTGGGCCGCCACCGACAGCAGGCCGAGATAAAATAAAAAACACAGCTCTAAAACGCTTTTCAACTTCATCGCTTCTCCGGGTCTGGCGCGGACACCGGGTGCCCGCGCGAAGGTTTACTGAAAGACAAACGACTAACCGACGGCGATCGCGGAGAAGGAGGCAGGAGGGGCCCGACTGGGTGACAAACGGAAATCGGCGGCTGAAACCGGCGCGGGCACGGGCGAACAATCGAGAATCGCGCAAAGGTCAATCCTCGGGGCCGCGGGAGAATGAGTGTCCGCGGCGACAATCTGTCCGTGCGCAAAGAGGCAGTAAACGCATTGATGACCGCTGGCATTACGGTCCGAATTGTGGGACTGACGGTGGGCCGGGCTTACGGCAATGGTGGCCGAAATCAAAAACACCAAGGCGAACAAACCAGCCAAGGCTGATTTTGCAATGAAGACGACGGATTTACGTTCCAGTTGCAAGCTGTTTGCAAAAAGAAACAGACCAACTCCGCTGGCGCAAGCCTTATTTTCCACCACGCCCACCGATTCAAAAAATGCCTCTCCGAAGATGCCCGTTGCTGTTTCGAGTTTTCCGTTGACGCACGCGCCCCGGGCGATAGCCTGCCGATGTGTCATCAAGACTGCTGCGAGGATTGGCGGTCGTTGCGCTCACGTTTGCGCTCGGCGGCCACTGGGCTCTTCTGCAGTCCGTTGCGTGGGTGACCATGGTCGCCGGCTATTCGCAAGCGGGACCATTCAAAGAGGCGCTCGTCAACACGTTTGACGGCAAACATCCCTGCCCGATTTGCAGGTTCGTCGCCCGGGAAAAGAAGTCCGAACAAAAACAGGAGACACAAAAGCTTCTGACCAAGCTTGATTTCTTTTTGCAGCCCTCGGGCCTGACTCTTTACGCTCCCCGCCGGATTCCGTCGCACTTCAGTGCGGTTTGCTTCTCTGATATGCCTGCTGAAGCTCCCCCCACGCCTCCCCCTCGCCGTCTCCCCGGTTAGCACCTTCCGATTCGTCCCGGCTTCGCCGCGTGGCGCAGCCACAATTTATTCCGTTATTTTGAGCGGAGCCTCCGGCTTCCTCGCAACCGTGGAGCATCTGAATGAAGATTTCGAGTTTGTCCGCCTTGGCCGGTGTTCTGGCGACGCCGGTCATCGGCTGTGATTTGTGCGCGATCTATTCCGCCACCCAGGCAAGGGGAGAGATCGGCAAAGGATTTTATGCCGGTGTCGCCGAGCAGTTCAGCCACTTCGGCACCGTTCAGGTGGACGGCCGAAAAGTGCCGAACGAAGTCGGGCAGTACCTTGACAGTTCCATCTCGCAGCTCTTCGCCGGCTACAATTTCAACGATCGGTTTGGCGTGCAGCTCAACCTGCCCGTCATTTATCGCTCGTTCAAACGGCCGGAGGGTTTTGAAATCGACCGCGGGACCGAGTCCGGGTTCGGCGACGTTTCGTTGATCGGAAATTTCCTGATTTACCGGATGCTGAGGGAGAACCTTACCTTCAGTTGGAGCGCCCTTGGAGGAATCAAATTTCCGACGGGCAGCACCGACCGGATCAGGGAAGAATTCAACGAAGTGGAAGTGCCCGGCGCGCCGGAGAGCGGCATTCACGGCCACGACCTGACCTTGGGCACCGGTGCGTTCGACGGGGTTGTCGGAACGGGAATTTTCACGCGGTGGAAAAGGTTGTTTCTGACAGCGGGCGCGCAATACGCCATTCGCACCAAGGGTGACTTCGACTATCAATTCGCCAATGATCTGACATGGTCGGGAGGACCGGGCGTCTATCTGGTGCTGGGCCACCAGCACACACTCGCATTACAGGCCGTCGTTTCAGGCGAGCACAAGGACACCGACACGTTTCAAGGGGCATCGGCGGACGATACGGGCGTGGAGGCGGTATATCTCGGGCCGCAACTGAGTTTCACCTGGTCGAACAAATTGAGCGCGCAGGCCGGAGCCGACTTTCCGATCACCATCCACAATACCTCGCTGCAAACGGTGCCCGATTATCGCGTACGCGCGGGACTGAACTGGCATTTTTGAGGCGGAAGTCGAAACGTGTTTTGGGCATTTCGAAGTGCACCGGCTGGGTTGTCGTCTTCATGCCGCGGTCTTCGATGACTTCAACCGCGGCCGGTCTGACGGCCCACCCGTCAGCCGTGCACCCCTTTTTCTGTTGAACCACCGACGCTTTAACAATTCTGGAACTCAAATTCCAGCGCGATTGTCCGGACGAAATCAAAACCGCCACGCCACGCTGCCACGAACCCGGTAGTCGGCCACCGCCTGGAATCCGTTGTTCTCGATCCTCACCGGCAAATCCGCACCGGCCGCCGCGCTCAGGTGAGTGCCCCACGTGAAAAGAACCTGCGGTCCGGCATACCATGCGGTCATTTCCGTTCGATCCGATTTTCTGCCGAACAAACGGTCGCGCGCCACCGTTTCATAAGCGGCGTTCACCTGAAGGCTGAAGGTGTACCTTTCGTTCAACAGCACATAGCGGCCGGGTCCGCCGGAGAGCATCAATTCGTTGCCATACTGAAAGGTGGCTTCGCCCTCCGTCCGCCAATAGTACTGGAACTGACAGTTGAAAAACCACCGCTCCCAGCGGCTGTTGACTGTCAGGCCCATGATGCCATCGAACGAACCCGAGCCCGGCGCCAGATCGTGTTGATGCACCGCGCTGATTGAATGCCCCAACGGGTCATGCGGCGTGCCGGGCGGCAGGAGCGCATCGAAGATGCGGGTCTGCCCGGCTTCATCTTTCAACCGGCTGGCGTCGCCGGTAGGAAATTTCACGCCAGCCAGCACATTGACGACGACGCCGTATTTCATGTGTGAGACGTCCAGCACGGCGAACCGTCCAATCAGAGCGGCGTCGCCCAAACCAGACTCGGTCCCCCGCTCCGTGTAGAACGCGACCGGGTCGGTGAGCGAATAGCGCGCGTCCGAGCGTTGGAACGAGTAGTGAACAAGCGGCACATTGAGGTTTACGCCCAAGCGCCTGGAAAAGTTGTAGCCGGGAACCAGGTGTGTGATCGAGCTGTCCATGAAATCCGGGTTCGCGCCGGTGACCTCCCCGCCTTCGAACTGAAGTGTGTGAAAGGAAACAAACTGTTCGGCGACGCTGAATTGCAGCCCATCGCCTGACTCGCCGCGCGCGTCGCTCGCGCTGTAAATCGCGCACAGATCGCAAGCCGAGACCGTGCCGCCAAAGGCCAGGAAAATGATGTGGGCTACAAAACCAGGAAAGCGCATGTCGATGTTGCCGCTCTGTATCGCCGTTACGGGACGCCGCTAGTGAGAGGACGTTCTCCTTTCAAGGTTCCCGCTCATGGTGTCACCAGCAGGCGAAACAGGCCGAAACCATTTGTCGCAGGAGCAACGAGGATGTAGTGGTTGGGAGAAGGGTCGGCCGGGATCGTGGTCAGGTTGGACCAGATCCCGGAATTCAAAGTGCCGGAGAATTGCAAGGTATAGGTCCTCCCGGCGTCGGTGTTGAAATGAATCGTCACCCGATCCGTGCCGAACCGCTCGATAAGATCGATATGAGGGTCGGTGGCCCGCGCTGTTCCAGCGAAAACGGCCAGCCCAACCGCGGCCAACACGGTGACAAACCCCAGATCTGCGTTGAGGAAGGCAGCCAACCTAGGTCGGGAAACACGCGGCATGGACGGAATCATACAGGTATGACTCCGATGTCAACACCGGGTTCCAAAAAATCGCCCCGGACCGGTCGGCGCACGACGAACTTGAACTGGCCGTCGAGACTTTCCCCGCCTATCCTGAACGCCGGTTCAAATCATGCCGACAAATAAAATCAACGGGCGGCCGTGGAATCTGTGGACTTTTACCGGCCGATTGATCGTTTTCGCTCTGGCGAGCACCTCCATCGCGTGTCTCCTTTTGGAATTCTATCGTCTCTGCCCGATGCGCGAATTTGTGCTCTTCATTTTTCTGCCAGCGTTGGCCGGACTCGCCGCCCTGTCTCTGGTCGATCTCCTCCGCGGAAACGGGGCGCTCTTCCGCGCGGTCTGGATTGGTCTCCTGGCCGGCCTGTTGGGCGCCGTGACCTACGACCTGTTTCGCCTGCCTTTTGTCTTTGCAACGACCTGGGGACTGGATTCGATTGTCCCCGCTTTGAATTTGTTCAAGGTGTTCCCGGCGTTTGGCGCCATGATCCTGGGCGAAGTTGCGCGGCAAAACGACTACACTCTCGCCGCACAATTAACCGGCTGGGCCTATCATTTCAGCAACGGAATGACGTTCGGCGTGATGTTCGCAGCCATGCTCGGTGATACAACGAAAGCACGCTGGGAGTGGGGCGTAGTGATGGCCGTTGGAATTGAACTCGGCATGTTGCTGACGCCGTATCCGGGCGTTTTCGGAATCGCGGTGACGGGCACGTTCGTTTGCGTAACCCTGGCCGCGCACGTCATTTTCGGCGCGGTAATGGGCCTGAGCGTACAACGGCTTTCGCTACGAGGGAAAGGACCGGTAACGCTCGCTGCCGCCTAAAACAATCCGCCCGCAGCCCGGACTTTCTGGTCCTGCGACTGCGGGCGGCTCTTTTACCTGTTTAACTCTTACTTAGCCGCGAGCTCGATCTTCGTGGCCGTCATTTCCAACTTGCCGTCCACTTCCTTGACCGTACCGGTGGCGGTCACCTTTTTTGACTCTTTGCAGAGTTTACCATGGAATTCCTTGCTCACGTCGTTGGCGACCAGGTAATAGTTCACCGTCTTGCCATCCTTTTGGGTTTGGATGACATTCTGGCATTCCTTGGTCTCCTTCAAGGCGCATTTGGCGCATTTACCTTCGCCCGTGATCGTGACGCTATCACCAGCCGCCATCGTCCGCACCGTCGCAGCCGCCAACAAGACCGCCACGCCGGCAACCAACGCTAATGACTTTTTCATAGCTCGTTCCTTTCGGTTAGGTTTACTGTTTTCAGCACCCGCTGACAGAGAATAGACAGGCTCATTTTTGCCACGTTCAAAGTCAGCAAATGGCCACCTATTACACGTGCTTGGAACGTGCTGTTAACGTTAGCTTCTCCTTTACTCCTCACCTTCACGGTTGGCGGCAGATCGAACCGTGGAACCCGATAATCGTCAGCCAACCGATCGTCGTCTTGAAACCGCAGGACCGGGTTCAAAAGAACGAAACATCACCGTTGAAGTTGTCGTGCGCGCCTCGGAACGCGTGCGGAGCAGGTGGTAGAAAAGCGATCACAGGCATTCGTCTTTCAAATCAGCGCTCCGGTCGCCAACAACTGCAAAATCGAACCATCCGCGCAACACCCGCTCAGCCGTTCCTCCCGCAACATTGTTTGTATTTCTTCCGTTTGCCCGTTGCCGGGTCGATTGAACCGCACGGGCAGGGATCATTGCGGCCCACTTTCGGACCGCTGCGAACCGGCCTGGCCTTTTCCGTCGCCGCCATTGCCTCCGAAACCATGTCGCTTGGCTTTGACTGATCCGCCTTGGGCGGTTCGCCGAAAGTGCCTCCCGGATTGTGCATCGTCTGCCGCGGCGCATTGCGCAAAAAATTCTCGAATGCCATGAGGCTCGACGCGCTGCGGAAAATGTTGTGGCAGATCTCCGTTTTGATGTTGACCATCAATTCGTCAAAAATCTTGAAGGCCTCCGCCTTGTATTCAATGAGCGGATCGCGCTGGCCATATTGCCGCAGGCCGATGCTGTTGCGCAGGCTGTCCATCGCATAGAGGTGTTCCTGCCACAAATGATCGATCGCGCTGAGAATCGTGTAACGCTCGACGGTCTTGAGCTGCTCCGGATTTTCAAAACTGATTTTCAACTCGTACGCCTTGCGCACATTGTCGGCGATGAACTGGCATGTCCCAAACTGGGCCGGACTCAACTCGCCGAACATCGAGCCGGACACCGGTTCCTGTTGTCCGCTGCCGGCGGCTTTGACAATCTCGCTCTCGGGCATGCCCAGCGGGAACGTCAGGTTCACCCAATCGGCCAGACCGCGAACGTTCCACTCGCTCACCTCGTCGTCGCGCGCGGTGAACTGCTCGACCTTTTGCAGCACGACCTCTTCCATGATGTCCATGAGCCGGTCGCGAACGTCCTCGCCGTGGATGATTTCGTTGCGGAAGCCGTAGATGACTTCACGCTGCTTGTTCATCACGTCATCGTATTCGAGCGTGCGCTTTCGAATCTGGAAGTTGTGCTGCTCGACCCGTTTCTGCGCGGTCTGAATGGATCGGTTCAACAACGGGTGCGTCAGCTCCTGGCCCTCTTCGAGCCCGACTTTTTCCATCACCTTCACGATCCGGTCGGAACCGAACAGCCGCATCAGATCGTCCTCCAGCGAAATGAAGAAATGCGACGACCCGGGGTCGCCCTGGCGCGCGCAGCGACCCCGCAACTGCCGGTCAATGCGGCGCGCTTCGTGCCGTTCCGTGCCGATCACGTGCAAACCGCCCAGGTCGGCCACTCCACCGCCCAGTTTGATGTCCGTGCCGCGGCCCGCCATGTTGGTGGCGATCGTGACTGAACCACGCTGGCCGGCGCGCGCGACGATTTCGGCCTCCTGCTGGTGGTACTTCGCGTTGAGCACCGAATGAATGATCCCCGACTTCTTCAGCATGCGCGAAAGGTGCTCGCTGACCTCGACAGAAATGGTGCCGACCAGAATGGGCCGGCCAAGAGCGTGAATGTCCTGAATTTCCTTGAGCACCGCACTGTATTTCTCGCGCCGCGTCTTATAGACCGAGTCATTCGCGTCCTTGCGGGCAACCGGTCTGTTGGTTGGAATAACCAGCACGCCCAGTTTGTAAATGTCCAAAAACTCCTGCGCCTCGGTCTCGGCGGTCCCGGTCATGCCGGCAAGTTTCTGGTAAAGCCGGAAATAATTCTGAATGGTGATCGTCGCGAGCGTCTGTGTCTCGCGCTCGATTTCAACGCCTTCCTTGGCCTCGACCGCCTGATGCAGGCCGTCGCTCCAACGGCGGCCGGTCATGAGACGCCCGGTATTCTCGTCAACGATGATGACCTTGTTTTCCTGCACCACGTACTGCACGTCCTTCTGATAGAGACAGTAGGCTTTGAGCAGTTGCGAGATCGAGTGAATCTGCTGCGCGCGCGCCTCAAACTCCGCCTGCGCCTGCGCCTTCATTTCAAGGCGCTTCTTCAGGTCCGCTTCCGGCCCGGCATCGATTTCGTGAAAAGTCGTGGTCAGATCAGGCAACACGAACGCATCCGGGTCTTTGGGACTTAAAAAATTTCGCCCTTTTTCCGTCAGGTCCGCGTCATGGCTTTTTTCATCCATGGCGAAGTAGAGTTCCTCTTTCTGCGCGTAAAGATCCTTCTTCGACTGGTCGGCGTGCAGTTCGAGTTCCGCCTTGTTCATCAACCGGAGATTCTCCGGGTCTTCAAGCAACTTGAGCAACCCCTCGGCCTTGGGGTTACCCATCTTGACACGGTAAAGCAACAAGCCGATGTCGTGCTCCAACGCACTAGGGTTGTTCGGGGCTGAACCGTCCGTGGGGCGCAGTTTTTTCATCAGCCCGTCGGCTTCGGACAAAAGGCGGTTGCACAGTTTTTCCTGAGCGTGGACCAGCGATTCGACCTGGGGTTTGAATTTGCCGTATTGGTCGTCATACACCACGACCGCCGGGCCGCTGATGATGAGCGGAGTGCGCGCCTCGTCGATGAGGATCGAGTCCACCTCGTCCACAATGGCGAAGTAATGGCCGCGCTGCACCTGCTCCTCCCTGCTGGTGGCCATGCCGTTGTCACGCAGATAATCGAAACCAAACTCCGCGTTCGTGCCGTAGGTGATGTCGCAGTTGTATTGCTCGCGGCGTTCTGACGGCCGCTGATCGTGCAGGATGCATCCGACGGTCAGACCGAGAAACCGGTACACTGCGCCCATCCACTCACCGTCGCGCGCGGCGAGATAATCGTTCACCGTGACCACATGCACGCCGCGGCCCGTCAGGGCATTGAGATAAACCGGAAGCGTCGCCACGAGCGTCTTGCCTTCGCCAGTGGCCATTTCCGAGATCCGCCCGCTGTGCAGCGCGTAGCCGCCGATGAGTTGCACGTCAAACGGGATCATCTCCCATTTCAACGGATGGCCGCGGACGATGATTTCCTGGCCGCACAGCCGGCGGCAGGCGTTTTTCACGACCGCGAACGCTTCCGGCAGGATTTCCTCCAGGGCGGTTGCCAATGCCTCTTTGTCCTCGATTTTGGAGAGGCGCTCCTTCCAGGCGGCCGTCTTTCCGCGAAGTGCGTCGTCGGACAATGAATGCAGGCTGCTTTCAATCTCGTTGATTCTGGCAACGAGCGGGCGCAACCGCCTGACTTCGCGGTCGTTCTTCGACCCGATGATTTTTTTGATGATGAATCCGATCATGCTGGCCTCAAAAAGCGTGGGGAAAGCTACGAGAAGGGTCGCGAAGCGTCAAAGGATTAAAGGGCGCGAAAAAGGCCCTTACGTCGCGTGCGCCGGTCTGGTTTTTGCACCGTGAGGAGTGACCGCATTGACCCGGGCGCGAAAGCTCGCCCAGTGTTTCCGCGGCATCAACCCGAGCCCGATAATCACCAACTGGCTGACCACGAAACCCATGAGCCATTTGAAGGCGGCGTCCATGAACCCGTAGGAATGCAGACCGATGCCGAGCATGTTTACGCCAAACCACGACCAGCTGGTGACAATGTTGCCGACGATGGCGCAGTTGATAAGCCCGCGCTCACGGATCATTCCACCCCAGCGCAGATGCAGAATCAGCGCGTTCCAGAGCACGATGATGAGCGCACCGTTTTCCTTCGGATCCCAACCCCAGAACCGGCCCCAGGATTGGTCCGCCCAAATGCCGCCCAGCACGGTGCCAACAAAACTGAACAACGTGGCAAAGCAGACGATGCCATAGACCATTCGCGCCAGTCCCCGGCCCGTCGCCTCATCCAGCGTGCGTGTAAACACACCACGCAAGATGTAGATGAGCGCGAGAGCGCCAGCCACAAATGTGCTCGCATAACCCAGGGTCACAACGACAACATGCGTGGCGAGCCAGAAATTGGTGTCCAGCACCGCGCGCATCATTTCCATCGTATCGCCGCCCAGGGCGAGATTGTGAGCGATGATGAGTGTGATGAAGCCGACGGAGGATGAGACGACCGCCCCGATGCCGTCCCGGTAGAAACGTTCGAGCACAAGACCCAGCACACACGCGCCCCACCCGATGAAAATTGCAGACGAGTAAAGGTTCGTCACCGGTGGCCGGCCTTCGAGCAGCATGCGCATGATCAGACCGGTGGTGTGGATCACGAGCGCCAGCCCGATGAGCCACACGGCGGAGCGACGCAACACCTCAGACAGACTGAACCACGAGGCACCGGCAAGAATTCCCGCCAGGACGTACAGGACCATCGCATTGTAGAAAGGCTGCATCCGGTTGAAGAACGTCTCGCGGCCGGCTTTCGCAAGTTCCGGCCCGAAGTTCGGCGCCAGGAACGCCCGATACTCGGCGACCTTGTGATTGAAGTCATCCACTCTGTCCTGTCGAAACGCGCTCGCCATCGCCGCGTAGAGTCGGACCGATGGATCGATCTTTTCGCCGCGCGCCCCTTCGAGCAGGGCTTCGCCCATCCGCATCCAATCGTCGTGCGAAGTCTCCGAGTGGTGCGGGGGCACGAGCAGCGGTGGTTCGAAGCGCCTCATTACGTCGAATCGCTCCACGAACCCGACGAACTTCCCGAATGCGGCTTCGTCGTACTTCTGTCCGGCCTGTTGCGCATGCACGGCAGCAACGCCCGCCGGAACGGAGTCTTCGAATTCGCCGAGCTCTTTGGCCCAGTCAACGGCGTCCTGGGGCTGGAGCGTGTTCTTCAGCCTCATGTACAGCACCAGGCGCTCGTGCATCTTCATCACGGCACGCTCGTAAGGGGTGCGCTGGCTGGCGTCGGATTCCTTCCGCTCCTCCCGTTCGCCGATGCGTTTGCTTTCCCGGTCCATCGTTTCGAGCGACGGCTGTATCTGGTTCCATGAATAATTCTTTCCATCCTGGTGTTTCTGTTCGTCCTTCTCGGGCAGTTTGAGCGACGCGATGAGTTCGGGGTTATCAACCCGGAAAACAGGCCAGTCATCCGCCGCTTCGGGCTTCATCATCACATTGGCCAGCCATTCGATCGCCGGGATGATTTTCGGCTTTTCGTTCCAGCCTTTCCACGGTTCGAGGTTGGCAGTCTGTTTCTCGCGCAGTTGCAGCAACGTGTTGCGCGCGAGTGAGTCCATCGGCTGGACCCGCCCGTTGAACACCACCGGGATGCGGCCAAACTCCGCGTATGCAAAATCCGCGTCCTTCGGTGGACGCAATGTGCCGAAACACCACGAGGCCATCACGACGGTCAAAATGAGGGGCAACCATTTTTTCATGCGCGTTTTCTCCTGGAAACAAATCCGACGAGATGGATCATGAACTGCGTCACCAGCCCCGCCGCAACAATGATGCAGCCCGCATAGGGAGTAAGCCAGGCCGGATTTCGCACGACCTGCAATGTCGAGGACGGCACCCGTCCCGCCTGACGCGCCACCTCACCCGCCGCCATCTGATATTGATAGAACGTCAACCCGCTGTAGCGCAACGGACTGTTCATGTAAATCTCCACTTCACGGTTCTCGCCCGTTCGTGGATTTTCCACGCGCACGCGGCTCCGAAAGTCCTTCGGGATGCCATCGGGGCTGGCGGCCGTTGCCGTGCCGGTGTAAACCGAATGCGTCGCCTTGAGCAGCGACAATGAAAACGGCGTGTAAACGCGCGACGGGCGCAGCGTGAAGGTGAATTGTTTTCCACCCGCTTCAATCTTCTGTGGTTCCAAAAGGCTGCCGATCATGGTCGCGGCCATCTGTCTGCCGGCCTGCCGGCTGAAGTTTTCACGCAGTACATCGACCAACTGCTCATCTCCCGCCCACCCCGACACGACCCAGGTGCCCAACGATCCGTTGGAACCGATGATTTCGATGAGCGCCGTGGGAACGTTTTTGCTTTCCATGCTTTTCGTCTCTGCCGCCGCTTGAAAATCGAAACTGCGCGCGATCCCATTGGTTGTCAGGGGCGGTCCGTTCTGCATCATCGGCGCGCGGAACGACGGATCGGAGTTGCGCCAGTAGCTTTTCACCCGGATGACAAAGGGCAGCTTCTCGTGTTTGACCTCGCCGCCGCGGGCAAGAAGCCGTTCTGGAATCGCAACGACTTCCACCGTGTCCGCGTCCACATCGGTCACGAACGCCAGTTCGTAGTGAGTCCCGCTCTCGGAGTAAGACCGGGTCTGGCCCTCGAAAAAGTGGATTTGCGTCTCCTGTGAAAAGAGGTCGGTTGTGAGCTGGCCGACCAGCAGCAGGATTACCCCCGCATGCGTGAGCTGGATGCCAATTTTTTTTGTCGTAAGCTGGAAACGTTTGATGTGGGCGGCGATGAGGTTGACGAGCAGCGACGTGCCAATAAGGTAACCGCCGGGCAACGCAATCGGAACACGGTGACCGAACATGGTCACGCCCCAGACCAGCCAATGTTTGAAATAGCGCGTCTGCGCGTTGTAAAGCCCTTCATCCGCCTGCGCCACCGTTCCGACGAACACAAGCACAATGCCGAATGCCAGCAGCACCACGGTCAGCCGGAGCGACGTGAAGAATTTGAGAACTCGATCAAGCATTCGGATAACGGACGGATTGAACGAATTTAATAAACGGGTCTTTCTCGCGCTGAGCAACCGCCGGGTCGCCCATCAGTTTGTAAAACCAGGTTTGCCCTTCTCTCGGCACAATCACGCCGATAAGACGTGCCTTCGATCCCGCGCGCGCGTTTTGACCGCTCACGTCCACTAACATGGCCTTGCCGCCCATCACGTCAAGGGATGTGATCTGTTTCTCCAGTTCGGCCTGGTCTATCGGCGCCAGGCCAACCTGGCCGCGCCATCGGTTTACATTGGCAAGCAGGCCCCCTGCATCGCCTGGAAACGCGCTGACCGTTACCTCCGCCTTGCCGTCGTTGCCGCCAGCGAGGAATTTTGCCAGCAGCATTTCCGTGGGAGGCACCTCCTGCCAGCCGGCGGGAATCTCCCAAGAGGGCTTGCCAGCCGGGGTGTGTGAGGTGTTCAAATCGTTCGGTTGGGCGTCCGGCAAGCGCCCTTCGTCCGCGCCCGCGAAATGCGCGCCGCCCACGTCGGTTCCGCCGGATTCAACGAATGCGATGGAGTTCAGAAAATCGAGGAAGGCGGATTTTTGCTCGGACACGACCGTCGCATCACCTGAGAGTTTGAAAAACCAGGTGATGCCCCCGCGCGCAAGCACGGCCACCAGAATACGGTTCGGCGGAGCGTTGCTCGACGCGTTCATCGCGCCGGTCAGATCAACCAGTTTGGCCGCTGACCGGCCGACCTTGACGGTTTCGACCAGCCTGGCCAGTTCTTCGTCACTGACGGGCGACAGCCCCGCGTTTTCGCGGACGATGTTGACCAGACTCAACTCGCTGGCACCCTCCCCGGGGAAGGTCATCACCGAAAGCTGCGCTTTGCGCGACGCATCGCCAGGAATCAGAAAGCTGGCGACGCTCATGCCACCGGGCGTCTGCTCCACCCAACCCGGCGGCGTCTTCCACTGAATCCGCGGCGGCGCGCCCGCCACCACTGGCTCTTTTTCCCTGGGTACACGGTAAACAGCAATCTCGTCCCGGCGGCATCCCGCGAAAAGGAAGGCCAGCGCGAGCAGCGCGATTGCGCTGCCGCGCAGACCGGATTTCTTTGACGGTTGTACGATCAAAACCAGAAGCCAGCTTTGCCGACACTAACTTGCCAATTATTTCACAAGCAATGGCAAAAGAAAGCTGACCGGCTTTTGCTGGAAGAACATCCTCCGTTGCCTTTCGAAAAAATCGAGAAAGAGGCCGTTTCGGAGGATCCGGGCCGGGTTTTCGATCAGGTCCCCGTCCCCATGGAGAGCAGAAACATGATGTTGTTCTGCGTCTTCTTAAGCTTGTTCAGCATCAGCTCCATGGCCTCGACCGGAGGCACGCCGGTCAGTGCGCGGCGGAGGATGACCACCCGGCTGCACTCATCGGGGTGATAAAGCAGTTCCTCCTTGCGCGTCCCGGAGCGCTCGATGTTGATCGACGGGAAAATGCGCCGGTCCACGAGCGCGCGGTCAAGGTGAACTTCCATGTTGCCCGTGCCCTTGAACTCTTCAAAAATGACTTCGTCCATGCGCGAGCCGGTGTCCACGAGGGCTGTGGCGAGAATCGTCAGCGAGCCGCCTTCCTCGATATTGCGGGCCGCGCCAAAAAACCGCTTAGGTTTGTGCAGCGCGTTGGCATCCACGCCGCCTGAGAGAATCTTGCCGGAGTGAGGCTGCACGGTGTTGTAGGCGCGCGCCAGACGGGTGATGGAATCCAGCAGGATGACCACGTCCTTCTTGTGCTCGACCATGCGCCGCGCCTTTTCGATCACCATCTCGGCGACCTGGACATGGCGTTCGGGCGGTTCGTCGAACGTCGAGCTGATGACCTCTGCCGGCCGGCAGCTCCGCTCCATGTCGGTCACTTCCTCCGGTCGCTCGTCAATCAGCAGAATGAAAAGATACGACTCCGGGTTGTTCTTGATGATGGCGTTGGCCACCTTCTGCAACAGGACCGTCTTGCCCGTCCGCGGCGGGGCGACGATCAGTCCGCGCGTCCCCTTGCCGATGGGACAGACCAGATCGAGCACGCGCGTGGAAAGCTCGTCCTGCGACGTCTCAAGGATGAACCGCTTGTTGGGAAAAAGCGGCGTGAGATTGTCGAAGTGCGTCTTGTCTTTCGCCTTGTCCGGATCTTCGTGGCCTACAGCCTCGACTTTGAGCAGCGCGAAAAAGCGTTCTTTCTCCTTCGGGGGACGGATCTGCCCGGAGACAACATCCCCGGTCTGCAAATCACCGGCGGATCTGCGAAGGCGAAACATAGATGTCTTCCGGACACGGCAGATAATTGAAGCTCTGCGAGCGTAGAAAGCCGAACCCTTCGGGCAGAATCTCCAGCACGCCTTCGGCAAACAAAATTCCGGCGCGTTCCGCGTTCTTCTGCAGGATCTGGAAGATCACCTCGTGCTTCTTCATCGTGCCGAAGTTTTCGATCCCCATGTCCTTGGCCATGTGGTTCAACTCGGCCATGGACATTGCCTGCAGCTGGCTGATGTTGATCGTTTTTCCCCCTTTCGGCTCGCCGCCCGCGGCGGTTTCCTCGCCGGTCCCGCCAGACTCAGCCGGCCCCGTCGGCGGTCGAAGATCCGCGGACGATTTTGGCGCGCCCGCTTCGGCGGCCTCGGACAATTCGACGTCCTCCGGCAATCCTTCTATTCTTCTCGGTTTGCCCCGGGGACGGGCGGTTTTCCTGGCGACTCGTGGCATAGGATTAAATCAGGTGACAAATCAACGAACCTGCGGACACGGCTTAGGGACTGCCGACACTTCCTCTTAGTCAGCCAGCATGAAAAATCCGTTCAATCTGGCGCAGTTCCAAAAGGGACTGCCGAAGGTCGTTCAGTTAAAATCAATACGGCAAGGGAAATCTTGCGGTTAATTCGCGCACACGGTGGCGCACCTTCCGGGCGGCGTCAACATTTTTTATGTCCAGCAGCGCTTCGCTGATCATGTCGGCGATCGCCGCCATCTCCGGCTCTTTCATGCCGCGCGTCGTTACCGCCGGTGTGCCGAGGCGAATGCCGCTGGCCTGGAACGGCGAGCGGGTTTCAAACGGAATTGTGTTTTTGTTCACCGTGATGCCCGCCTCATCGAGCACCGTCTGACATTCCTTGCCGGTCAGGCCGCGCGAGCCGACATCCACCAGCATGAGGTGATTTTCGGTGCCGCCACTGACCAGCCGGAAACCATTCCGCTTCATTCCGTCGGCGAGCGCCTTTGCGTTCCTCACGATCTGCTGCTGGTATTCCCTGAATGCCGGCTGCAGCGCCTCGTGAAAACAAACCGCTTTCGCCGCGATCACGTGCATCAAGGGTCCGCCTTGAATACCGGGGAAAATCATCGAATCCACCTCCTTCGCATGTTTTTCCCGGCACAGGATCAACCCTCCTCGCGGCCCGCGCAGTGTCTTGTGCGTCGTCGTGGTCACGAAATCGGCATGTTCCATGGGACTCGGGTGCAACCCCGCCGCGACCAGTCCCGCGATGTGCGCGATGTCCGCCAGCAGTAATGCGCCGGCTTCGCGCGCGATTTCACCCATCCGTTTGAAATCAATGGCGCGTGGGTAGGCGCTGGCGCCGACGGTGATCATCCTCGGGCGGTGCTCCCGCGCCATCCTCGCAAGCTGGTCATAATCGATCCGTTCGTCCTCCTTCCGCACACCGTAGTGGATGATCTCAAAAAACTTTCCAGAAAAATTCGCCTTGTTGCCGTGCGTCAAGTGGCCGCCGTGGCTCAAGTCCATCGTCAGCATTTTATCGCCGGGCTTCAGAAACGCGAAATAGACCGCCATGTTCGCGCTGCTGCCGCAGTGCGGTTGCACGTTGGCGTGCTCCGCGCCAAACAATTTTTTCGCCCGGTCAATCGCCAGTTGCTCGGCGGTATCCACATTTTCACATCCGCCGTACCAGCGTTTGCGCGGATAACCCTCGGCGTACTTGTTCGTGAGCACCGAGCCCTGCGCTTCCATCACCGCCGGGCTCGTGAAGTTTTCGCTCGCGATCAGTTCGATGTTTTCCTGCTGGCGCTGGCCCTCGGAACGCACCGCCTCGGCGATCTCCGGGTCAACCGTTTCCAACCGCAGCGCACCCGCGGCCTCGATGCGCTCGACCTTACCCAGACGCCGCGCGTGACGGCCGCCTTCAAAACGGGCATCGAGAAAAGCGTCCACGATTTTCTTCGCCTGTTCCGCGCCCACGAATCTGCCGCCCAAACAAAGCACGTTCGCGTCATTGTGCTGCCGGGCAAGCGCCGCCATTTTCTCGTCGAACACGAGCGCCGCGCGGACCCCCGGCACCTTGTTGGCGGCGATGCTCATGCCGACGCCGGTGGCGCAAACGAGCAGGCCAAGCTCATTTGTTTGTTCCGCCACGTGCCGCGCCACCGCTTGGGCGAAATCAGGATAATCGACCGACGCCGTCGAATCGGCCCCAAAGTCCGAAACCTTCAGGCCGCGCTGTTCGAGGTGCTGTTTGAGCGATTCCTTCAATTCGTAGCCGGCATGGTCCGCGCCAAGCGCGACGGTGACACTTTTGTTGGGCGCCACACCTGCGGGACCGCCGCCGGACGTCTGGTCGATGAATTTCAGCATGGACGCGATGCCCTGCTCGATCTGGTCACGAGAATCGAGATAAATCTCGTACGAGCCGCCAATCGGATCCGGAATGTCCTTCTCAAAAATATCCAGTGTTTCATCAAACTCGCGGAGTAAAAATGTTTTCTCGGTCGCTTGCGGATAAAGCAGATTGATCGCGTCAACGTGCCCGTGCGTCATGCCAAAAATGTAATCGGCCTGGTTAACCACGTCTGCCGTCAGCATGCGGCTGCGGTGCGCCGAAATGTCAATGGCCAGCTCCTGCAACGCCTGCACCGCGTACCCGCTGGGCGGCTGCCCTTCGATCGCTCCGACGCCCGCGGAAAACGCGCGAAAATCCCCGCGGCCTTTGACAGCGTGCCGGAAAAGTCCCTCCGCCATCGGGCTGCGACAAACATTTCCGGTGCAGACGAAGAGAATGGTTTTCATGCTCGCGACAATTATTCCAACTTGGGTCGTGCGGGGCAAAAGTCAACGGCGAAATCAGCGGGTGTGCGTTCTCTCGACGATTGCAATGCCCTTCAGCAGATCAAGGGCCCGCGCCAGCGCCGGGTCGCGTACCACGGAGATCGACGAATCCTGGTCCACGCCGCCCGCGGACACGATCGTGTCCTGCTCGTCCGGGCTGGAACCCTCGCGTTGCAGCCGGACGAGTTCGGCTTCATTGAGCCGCCGGCGCGGTATCTGGTTCGTGGAACCGGTCCGCGCAACATTGTCGGTCGCCCGCAGACGCGCCGCCGGCCGCGGCAGGATCTTGAACGGGTCGGCAAAGTAGGCCCGCTCATCTTCAGCGCTTATGCGCACTTCGATATCGGGCACGACACCGGTTGCGGGCACCATTTTGCCCTTGCCGGTTTTGACCTGTCCGGTGGCGATGCGCAATCGTTGCCCATTCGACAGATCGAATTCTTTGAACACTTGCGCCTGTCCCGCCGTGCGCGAACCGATCAACACCGCCGCGTCCGTCTCGCGCAGGACCGCCGCCAGAGCCTCGGCTGCGCCGATCGTTTGTTGATTCACGAGCACCGCAAGAGGGACGCTGATCGCCTCGGCCTTTGCCGTCGCGCGGGCCGAGCCCTCGTCCCAATCCAGCAACGGCTGTTCTTTCGACACGAACCGGTCGGCCGTATTCGCCGCCGCCAGGTAATCCCGTCCCCCGGCATAACGCAAATCGAGGACAAGCCCTTTCAATTTGTTCGTCGCTTCGAGTTTTTCAAAAGACGATTTGATCTGATCTGCCAGTCCGGTCGCCACCCGCGCCACGCGCACATATCCGTATGATTCACCATACACAGTGCTGGTGCTGACCGGAGAATCCCCTGCACCGGCATCAGTCGTCGGGCTGTTGGTGCTGAGGATGACGCGCGGATAAAACTGATTCAATAACCCCTGCACCGCGGCACGGTTCAGATCTTCCTCGCTCACGTCGGGCAGGTTGGTGCGAAGCAGGCGGAACAACTCCTGAAAATGCGGCGCCTCGTTGGTCTCCGCACAAATACCCGGCTGAACTGGTCCAAACGCCAGCCATCCCAACAGCCACAAATAAAACCCTATTCGTTTCATGTCGCCGCCAAGTTGCGCGACCCGGGCCTGAAAGTAAAGCCACGAGGAAATACCTCACACCGCCGTTTTTCGTGGAATATTTGTCGGATTCCAAATGCTGGCGACGATATACTGATGGAAAGATGAAGAAGGACCTGGATTTGCTGGACCAATACACGCGACGGCGCTCCGAGGACACGTTCGCCGAACTCGTCCACCGCCACCTTGACCTCGTCCATTCCGCCGCGCTGCGGCAGGTCCGCTCCCGGCAACTGGCCGAGGAAGTCGCCCAATCCGTCTTCACCGACCTCGCGCGCAACGCGCACCGTCTCGCACCGGGAACCATCCTCACTGCGTGGCTCTATAAAGTCCCCCGCCGCACCGCCATTGATGTTGTCCGCCCGAAGCCCGACGCCAGTTGCGCGAACAAGTCGCCACCGAGATGAATGCCATGAACGCCTCCGCCGCCGACTGGACCCACATTGAACCTCTTCTCGACGATGCCATGTCCGCGCTTGACGACACCGACCGCGCCGCCGTCCTGCTCCGCTACTTCGAGAACAAGTCTCTCCGCGAGGTCGGCGCAACTCTCGGCACGTCCGACGACGCCGCGCAAAAGCGCGTAAGCCGGGCTGTCGAACGCCTGCGGGAATTCTTCGCCAAACGCGGCGTCACCGTCGGCGCGGGCGGACTGATCGTCGTCATCTCCGCCAACGCTGTCCAGGTGGCGCCGGTTGGTTTGGCGGTCACGATTTCAACGGCCGCCGCGATGGCGGGAACGACGGCCTCAACTTCAACAGCCATTGCAGCAACGAAAACGATTGCCATGACCACAATGCAAAAGACTTTTATTGGTGCAGCACTTGTTGCCGCTGTCGGAACTGGAATCTACGAAGCGCGCCAAGTCGCTCGGTTGCGAATTCAAAACCAAACGCTCCAGCAACAACAAGCGCCCCTGATTGGGCAAATCCAGAAATTGCAACAGGAGCGCGATGACGCATGGAAGCAACTGGCCGTCCCACCGCCGGGGCGCGCCCCGCGTCTGCCCGCTCCGCGTGTCAGGGCGACCGCGCCGGCGGCGTCGGACGAGTTGTCCTCAAGCAATCTCATCAGCCGGATTCTCAACGGCGAAAACCCGCCCAAATTGACTCCCGAGCAATCGGACGCGTTCGCGAGTGAGAACAATCGTGACGCCGCCAGTTTGCTCGCCGCATTCCGGACCTCGGGCAACACGACGCTGCTCGAAGAGGCGATGAAAAGATTTCCCAACGATCCACGCGTGGCTTTCGAGGCCGCGTTCCAAAAGGACGCACCCCCCGAGCAGACACGGCGTTGGCTTGACATGTTCAAACAAACTGCGCCGGACAATGCCATCGCCAACTACCTGTCCGCCTTCAACTATTTCAAATCCGGCCAGCCCGACCAGGCGGTGCAGGATCTGATTGCGGCGGCCGGGAAATCCAAGTTTCAAGATTACACGACAGAGCGTTTCCAAGGCGACATGGAGGCGTATCGTTCCGCGGGTTTCCAGGAAGCTGAAACCAGCATGGCAGCGACTTGGGGATTGGAACTGCCGCAATTAAAGGAGATGAAGCAGTTGGCGCAGAACATGTCGGACCTGGCCGCTTCCTATCGGCAGGCCCGCGACACGGCGTCAGCCCAAGCCGTCCAGCAGATGATGACCAACCTCGGTACGCAGCTCGAAGGAGCGAATCGCAACGTGGGAGTCCCGCTGGTGACGCAGTTGGTAGGGCTTGCCATTCAAAACATGGCGCTGGATTCGCAGGACCCGGCTGCGGCCTTTGGCGCCGGCGGGCTCACGGTCAAGGATCGGCAGGATCAAATTGCCGGCCAGAAGACGGCGATTCACGATCTGGTCGCGCAATTGAGCCCGCTGCAATCCCGGATGACTCTGCAGGATTGGATCAATTACGACCAGCGATCCATCATGTTCGGCGAACAAAACGCGATTCAATGGCTGGTGAACAAATACGGGACAAAATAACTCCCCGCGGAGGCAGGCAACCTCGACTGAGGCTATGAGAGCGCCTTCGCCGCAATGTCCCGACTAAACTGCGTGCCGTCGAACTGCATCTTGTCCACTACCGCGGAAGCCGCCTTCAGTACTGTCGCGTTGACAAAGTGATTGTCGATTTGGAATCTTTACCATTTAGGATGACTGGCAGCACGAATGCAATGAGCACGCAGCGACAATATGAGTGATGCTGTGTTCCGTTACGGGTTGTTCGGTGTGGGTCGCTGCGGCTGCGTGCATGGGGAAATATTGCTCGCTAAGGGCAACGACTGGTTGCCATAGGGGATGAAAATCCCGGTGCTCTCGCGGGCGCTGTTCAACGACTCGGTGTCCAAAGCGCCGCGACATTTAGAGATGCGTCTTCAATGGCGCAACGTGGAGCCATCGACGCAGTCGTCATTTCGTCTCACACCAAAGACCATGCCCGAGATGCGGAACCATTTGTACGTGCTGGCATACCCGTCTATCTGGAGAAACCACTCACTGCGGATCTCAGGGAAGGGTTTTCGTTCGTAAAGGCAATCGGCGTCGAGAAAACTCTGCTGCAAATCGGCCTGCAGCGCAGGTTCGACGAAGCGCTGAGTTACGCGAAGCAGTTGCTGGACGAGAAGTGCGTGGGAGAAATTCGCGAGATTCGCTCGATTCTCAGAGATCAGCACCCACCTCCTCCGACCTACTCGAGCCGGGGATTGATCATTGACATGGGCATTCACGTCGCCGATGAAGCGCTTTGGTTGACGGGTGAGTTTCCGCGCGTCGTTTGGGGAAAGATGTTTCACGCGAAAGATTATCACAGCCCCATCGACGAGGGTGGGAACACTGCCCACGTTGGTTTCACGACCCCGAGCGGGACGATCTGCCGCCTGGATTTGAGCCGAACGCACGCCTCCGGTTACAACAACGAGACCTGCATCATCGGCACGAAGGGAACCCTGCACGTCGGACGATTCTGTGGTTACCCCGGCCCGATCCCCGTTGAACTTTGGACCGATTGCGGAAAGCTGCACTCGCTGTCGAAAACCTTTCAAATGACGGAACTCTCAGGGCAGTTCGCGGAGTTTCAGCCTCGCTTCCAGAGGGCTTATGAAATCGCTCACTCACAGTTTCGTGACGCCGTGCGCGGAAAAAAAGACTTTGCGGTGACGCAACTCGATGTGCTGAGCGCGCAGGTGGTCGTGGAGGCGGCCCATCGTTCGGCATTGAACGGAGGCGTTGAGTACGTGGTCGCCCGGTCAGAAAACTTGGACGAGTACGAACGACTGTGCCGTGATCACAAGCTGTTTGACCGATAAGCGGGCGGACACAACCAAAGACTCCGATGACCGCATGAATCGGACGACGAGTTGACGGCGATACAATCTTATTCCTGGCGACGATGTTAAAAACTTTGTCGGATTTCGCCACTCTCGGTTGTTTAATAGGTGAGATGCGGGACAAATCCGACGCCCAACTGCTCCGCGATTATGCCGAACGCGGAAATGAACCGGCTTTTCGCGAGATCGTCACGCGGCACACCGACCTTGTCTATTCTGCCGCGCTTCGGCAGGTGGATTCACCCGACCTCGCCTGCGACATTGCCCAGAGCGTTTTCACCGATCTCGCCCGCAAGGCGCGGCCGCTCGCGGA
>Ga0134126_10000782_pt1 | contig 40035 bp, 37 predicted proteins | sample KB31752_FD_96881 | JGI IMG/M metagenome (GOLD analysis project Ga0134126, IMG submission 96881) | Terrestrial soil microbial communities with excess Nitrogen fertilizer from Kellogg Biological Station, Michigan, USA - KB3-175-2 | ecosystem: Environmental > Terrestrial > Soil > Unclassified ...
GTATCGTGTCTCCATCATAGACCGTGAACAATCCGGTCGGCCCTCCTACCGGACCTCCAGTGCCCACCGTCGGAGCTTGATTACGCGGATCCTGTGGCAATCTCAAAGTCTGCGCCGACACTGCGGCACTTAACACAAAAATAGTCAGCGCGGATAAAAGCGCCCTCGTTGCGAGTCTCATCGCAATCCTCCTGCATAACGAATATAGAAGTTTGTTTTGAATGCCAACGTCGATAGTTGCAAGTTCTACCATTAGAACCAATCTAGTTAGCGCAAGACCAGAGACACCCAAATTTCGTTCTCAAGGTCACACGTCGCTGCCAGGAATTCCAGGCATCTTCACGTCAGTGATACCGCTCCCTAAAAGCATTGGCCCAAGCTAAGATTATTCACACAACGGGGGGCACGGAATCATGCCAGACCATACCCTACCAGTTAACGGAAATCAAGACTTTTTCACTATTTAGCGCTATTTCTTTATGTCTTTTCCGTCACGCATATATCCCGCGCATGCGCGTGTCGTAGGCCACCCGGTCTATGGCCAACATATAGGCTGCGGTGCGGGTGTCGACCGAGTGCGCATCCGCATAACGGCAAAGATCATTAAAGCTCGCGACCATCGTTTCCTGTAGTCGCTGATTGACGATATCTTCCCGCCAAAAATATCCCATTCGGTCCTGAACCCACTCAAAGTAGGAGACGGTCACGCCCCCGGCGTTCGCGAGAATATCAGGGACCACAAAGATTCCCTTCTCATGCAATACCTGATCCGCCGCCGCCGTTGTGGGCCCATTCGCACCCTCGGCAAGGACCTTGCATTTGATCCGGTCGGCGTTCTGCGACGTAATCTGGTTCTCGGTCGCGGCGGGCACCAGCACGTCGCACTCCAACTCCAGCAACTCGCTGTTCGTCACCCGGTCCACGCCCGGATAGTCTTCGAAGGAGCGGGTGGTATGCAGGTGTTTTAGCGCGGCGGGAATATCAATGCCGTTCGGGTTGTAGATGCCGCCATGAACGTCGGAAATGGCCACCACTTTATAACCCGCTTCGTGCAGCAACTGTGCGCCGATCCCGCCGACGTTCCCAGATCCCTGCACTACAACTCTCGTCGATTCCGGCACCATCCCAAACCGCTTAACGGCTTCGTTAATGACAAACAAAATTCCGCGCCCGGTTGCTTCACGCCGTCCGGAAGACCCGCCAAGATCGATAGGCTTCCCCGTCACTACTGCGGTTACGGTATGCCTGGCGTGCATGGAATATGTGTCCATAATCCACGCCATTGTTTGCTCATTGGTGTTCATGTCCGGGGCCGGCACGTCTTTCTCAGGCCCAATAAAGTCGAGCAGTTCGGAGGCGTAGCGCCGGGTCATTCTCTCCAGCTCACCGATAGACATCTGCTGGGGGTCGCAAATGATTCCGCCTTTGGCGCCGCCGAAGGGAACATTGACCACGGCACATTTCCAGGTCATCCAGGCAGCCAGCGCACGCACTTCGTCCAGATTCACATCCGGTGAATAGCGAATGCCGCCCTTAGCCGGTCCACGGGCGAAGTTATGCTGCACGCGATAGCCTTCAAAGACCTGAATCCGGCCCGAGTCCATACGCGTCGGTATGTATACCTTGAGCTCCCGATTAGGGACGCGCATGACGGCATACAAATCTGCGTCGAGGTTCAGCAACTGGGCCGCTCGATCAAAGCGCGACATCATCGACTCAAACGGGTTCTCTTCTTTTATCTCTCGGATGTCGTCTACGTAAACAGTGCTTGGCATACTGGCCATAGGCATATCGGGCTCCTCAAAAAGTGCATCGAAACTTTCCACCCATCATGGCGGGGTGAATCAATAGGCTACAACCGCAATCGCCCTTCGTCACCAACATTAGGTTTTGGTTGTTGGTCCAGGACCTCGTTCATCGCGCCACTGCGAAACCCCTGAAGGTCGAGCGTCACATACTTAAAGCCCAGCTCGCGAAAGCGCCGGGCCAAATCCTCGACTACCTCTAAGCGCAATGCTCGCGGCATCTCCGCGGCAGCAATTTCCAATCGAACAAGACTGTCGTGGTGGCGCACGCGAAACTCCCTGAAGCCGAGCTCGCGCAGAATTTCTTCTCCTCGATCCACGATTGAAAGTCGTTCGATAGTTACCGGAACACCATAGGCGATTCGCGACGAAAGGCAAGGACTGGCAGGTTTGTCCCAGGTTGGCAGGGCAGCTCTCTGACTCAAGAGGCGGACCTCTGCTTTTGACATGCCAACTTCTATAAGAGGACTTCGCACACCGTGCGCGTTGGTCGCGGCCCGCCCTGGCCGGAAGTCGGTTAGGTCATCACAGGTTGACCCGTCGACAATGAACTCTATTTCCCGAACCCGCGCTACGCCCTCGAGCTTCTTATATAGTTCGTCCTTGCAGAAGTAACAACGTGTGGGACCATTTGCCGTGTAGTTAACATCTTCCAACTCATCGGTCGTGACCACTTCGCTGCGAAAGCCGAATTGTTGGGCCAGACTCATGGTCTGCTCGCGCTGCTGCACGGATAAACTCGCCGACTCTCCAGTTACACAAAGCGCGTTTCCACCAAGTTCAGAATTGGCCACGTAGGCCAGGTAAGTACTGTCGACGCCACCAGAGAAAGCCACCAGAACTGAACCCATTTCGCGAAACAGATTACGTAGTCTCTCTTCTTTGGCCAGCGCGAGGTCGGCGACGCTGTCCGGGCCGGCAACTCTCGTTTCGATGTCCTTAACCAGTGAACTGCTCAACTGTTTTGGTTCTCCGAAAATAAAGACACGTGCGCCCTATGCGTTCGAGTTCTTTAAATAGAATGATGGGATTGCGATGGCAATGTTATCGCAAGCATCAAGATGAGTGCAACCGGCATCTCAGAATTGCAACGCGTGAGTGGCAAGTCTCAATTTTGGACGCAAGTAGTTTTGCCATGTTAACATCGACATCTCCTCAGATATCGCTTTCCACGCCTGTTACGAATTTGTTTTCATGACTGAGCAACAACCAGGAACGATCGCTTCATGGTCGCGTTTTGCGGCACTAGCAGCAGCGCTGTGTTTGCTCTTTTTTGCCGGCAGCGTGACGCAGGCACAAACTGACGATCCCTTCGGCGATGGCTCTGCTGACCCGGTGAAACTATTTGAACGCGGGCAGAATGCGCATGCTCACGGCGACCTTCTCAAAGCGTTAGAGTTCTACGAAGAAGCTATCAAGGTGCGACCCGAGTTTGCGGAAGCGGAGTTCCAAAGAGGAAGCGCGCTGGTTGGCCTGGGGCGTTTGCAGGAAGCTGAATCAGCCCTGCGACGCGCCATGGAACTAAGAAAGGACTGGTCACTACCTTATTCGGCCCTGGGCGCGTTGCTCGTCAGACTCAATCAAGATTCAGACGCCGAGAGTGTTTTGCGTCAGGCGCTCAAGCTCGACAACCAAGATAACCTGGCGCTTCGAATGTTGGCCGACATTCGCTTGCGAAAGGGCGACGCAAAAGAAGCTTTGGAACTAGCCCATCGCGCAACCAATGACGCTAACGCGCCAGCCTCGGCCTGGATTCTACGCGCGATGGCTGAACGCACCGCCGGCGACAAAGTTGCCGCCCTCACAAGCTTTGACCGAGTATTACAACTCGACCCTGCAAACCTTTCAGCCCTGATAGAGCGCGCCGAAATACGTCTGGGCGATGGTGACAACGAACGCGCGCTCGCCGACCTCAAAACCGCCGAGTCGTTGAATAAGGGAGACAAAGCGACCGCTTCCCGGCTAGCGGCAGACTATGAATTAGCCGGCAAGCCCGACGATGCGAAGCGAGTCGCCGAAGCGGCTGGCGTGACTCAGGCCGCACCAGTTTCAAGCGATGGCACTCTCAAGGTTCTCGGCACTCCAGAAGAAATAGCAGCGGCTAACAGCGAAGATCCGGCGGTGTCTCTCAAGGCTCTCGAGAACCTGCTGGAAAAAAATCCAAACAACGCCATGCTTCTGGCACGATTGGGTGTAGCCTATCGCACCGTCGATGCGAATCGCTCACTTGATTACTACAAACGCGCAGCGGCGAAGGAACCGGCAAACCCTGATTACGCCACCGGCTATAGCTCGGCACTGGTGCAAGCCCGCCGCTTTGGCGAGGCCGCTGTCATTCTGCGTCGCGTGATTCAGGTTGCTCCCGATAACTATGTAGCCCACGCTAACCTTGCTACCGCTTTGTATGAACTCAAGCAGTTCCCTGCCGCCGTTGCTGAGTATGAATGGTTACTGAAAGCGAAACCGGATTTGCACGTCGCCTATTATTTCATTGCCACGGCCCATGATTATCTTGGAGAATACGAACAAGCGCTTGAGGCTTACGAAAGTTTTCTCGCCCGAGCCGACGCCACAGCAAATCAACTCGAGCTCGAGAAAGTTAAATTGCGGCTGCCATCTCTGCGCCGGCAGATTCGATTAGGTCAAGGTGTAAAGCAAAAGTCTGATACTAAACATTAACCCGGACACTGGAACTGAAATGGCACTCACGCGGATCAAGCGTTCCACGATTCTAAGTACTCCTGTCGTACTTCTGTTCGTAGCGCTCTTTGTACCCGCGGCGAACGCTCAGGAACCTCGCCCAGTCGATCAAACCGCACCACCTCCTGCAAAAGTCATATCGCACGAGGAACGCACTCAACTAAACCAAGCGAAAGATGAGAAGGCGCGCATCAAGTTATCAATCGAGCTGGCGGATACTCACCTTGCCAATGCGGAGATCCACACTTCGCAGCAACAGTATGATGGCGCCGCTTCCGAAGCCGGGAAGTATTGGGCCTTGATCGAAGACGCGCTCGGCTTCATGAAGACGGTCGATCGCAAAGGCAACAAGAGACGGGATCTATACAAGCGTTTGGAGCTGTCGCTTCGAGCCCACGGCCCAAGATGGGCAACTATTCGCCGTGGCACGCCGGCTGAATACGCTGTATGGATCAAAGAGATTGAAGAGTTTGCTCGGAATGGTCGAACCGAAGCATTGAATTCTTTTTACGATAACACCGTTATTCGCGGCGGCTCAGACAAGTCGCCCGATGCAAAAAACAAGGTGCTGGACAAACCTTAAACCATTCGAAATCTAATCCTATGATAGCTCGTACCCCGATCCTGTTACTGACAGCAGTTCTCACCGTCTCTCTCTATACGCTGACCACGGCCCATCAAGCCCGCGAGCATCTAACACCGGAAGAGATAGAGCTGGTCAAAGATGCTCAGCTACTCGATAAGCGCATCGACGTTTTCATCAAAGCTGCTGATCGACGAATGTTGGTGTTGAGTAGTGGCGCTCAGGACACGACTACCGCCAAGCAACTGAAGAAGGATTCTGAGACCTGGGGAGAACTGCCGAAAGGATCTCGCACCGAACTCATCGGCGACATCGCAGGAATTTTTGACGAGGCGATCACCAACATCGACGACGTTAGCTCGCGAGATGAAAAAAACCCGCTGATTCCAAAGTCTCTGCGCAAGTTGGCCGCAGCCGCCTCACGGATCGTAGAACTCTTGAAACCAGTCGAGTCGCAGGCAAAGAGTGACGAAGAACTGAGCAGCTTCGATCAACTTGCCGAAAATGCCGAGTCAATTCTTCAGGCGGCAAACAAGCTGCCACCGCCCACAGCTGCTGAGAAGAAAGGGAAGAAGCAATGAACAGTGAAAGGTGAAGAGTGAAAAGTAAGAAGAGATGAGTATTCATCAGTTCTTACTTTTCACCCTTCACTTTTCACCTTTCACCGCTTTTTCCGCACCTCCGCGCTGACTTGTTTTGCTTCCTGATCGAGAGCGGTGCCGGCACTCGCTTCATCGCCCTCTTCTTTCGCAGTCGCCGCAGACTTCAGACGCGCGGACGTTTCGCCTACTGCGAAAAGTTGAAACTCAACTTTCGCTTCAGTCTTATCAACGCCGCCAGATCCCACCCCCGTCGCCCGTCCCAGAAAGCCGCCAAGTTTCTTAGCCGCCGATGCCTTCAGCCCGGTTAGATCGGTATAAAGAATGAAGTCGCATTGTTTCGCCTTTGCTTCAGCCTCAGCTTCGCGCGGCGAGATTGCATTCAAAGGGACCGCCTCAACACCGTCGCCCTGTAGTTCTCCAATGAGACGCTGCCGCAGTGACTCCTGGGAAACTCCGCGATCAGTTTTATTGTTAATCTGAATGACCCCTACGCGAATGGTGCCCGACGCTTTTGCGTTACTAATGCTTGGCGCATTGCTTCGATCGTCTGCAGCCGGCTGCTGATTTTTTGACATCTGCATCATGTCTGACATTGAGGGCATTGCATACAACTCCTGCGCGCTCGCTGCCTCAACATAACCCGCGGGAATCTCAAACAAGGCCGCATCGAGCGGCTCCCGAGAAAGTTCTATAACTTCTTTAGTAGAGGTGAAGGCCACTCTGCCATCCGGACCGTAGGAGGTCGTTGTTTCCTGGAGCGCATAGCCGGTTCGCGCCGCACCCTGCCGGTTAAAGCGAACGGCATCGTGGCAGCCGCCTCGCGCCGGGGGCATACCCATAACCGCTCGGCCCCCCAAATCGCAGTTAAGACCAAACGAAAAATCTATGTACCAACCATCCGTTTCCACCCGCTGCTTGAGCTGACTACAGGCATCTGGCGAAGACTCAATGCTCATGCTTGTCTTAACGTGCCGAGCCTGAAACCCAAACATCTCTTTACGCTCGCCGGTATCGGCCGCGTTGGTCGTATAGGTAATGACGCCGCCATTTCGCGAAGGTTCGACCACCGGACGGCCGACCGGTCCAGAACTTGGCTGAGCGTCCGCAGTCTCCATCGGCGTGATGACATACTTTTTCGCACTGTCGCTGATCTGAATAGTTCGCTTCAGGTCACACTGGGTAACGTTGATTATGTCTCGCCCATAACCCATCTTCATTTCGGTGCGTTCACGCGCGCCTTTGAGCATCGTTGTATTTTCCATCGCATGCCCGGAAGTGGTGGTGCGGTAAGTAATCTTCAGATCATTCCGCACCGGCGCTGCCGGCGCAGCGGCCGGCCGATTCGGTCGTCGTTGCGCCATCAGCGCGGCTGCAGAAACGAATAACAAAACCAGGGCAATCGGTATGCTTGTTCCCCAAAACCTTTTTCTCATTGAGTCTCTCCTTGTTTGCTCGTAGTGCGAAGTTATCTTTTTGGAGTGCGGTGACCTGTCACCGCACTCCAAAATTAGTCGCGCGCTTTCTTCAGTGTCTCAGTGGCACGATTGATTGCCTCGACTATCCGACCCAAAGCCTCTGCCGCATTGGTCGTATTTCGATCGTCAAGGGCCTGTCGAAAATCAGGCAGCGGTTGTGCCGCATAACCGGTGTACGTACCGGGCGCATAGATCTGGTGCACATACCAATTACGTCCGCGCAGCCCGCGTTCATCAATTAATGATCGCTCGACGGCCAGCAACGCATCATTGATGCGCTTCAACCTGGCCACGGCGCGCGGGTGACGATCGTTTGCCTCAACCCGCGTGTGCTCGATCTCTAAGACGGTCTCCTGCCGCGCTTTCTCAACGCGCTCGGCTTCATCCGAAAAACCCTGCAGCGCTTTATTCATCGGCTTTTCGTCGAGAGCAGCGGCAAGCTTGCGACGCCGCGCAATCTTCATACACTGATCGAAGAACTCACGCACCTGCCAGGCATAATCACGATAATCGAGTGGTAGCCCGGCCGCATCCGCGAGGCGCATCGCCACCGTCCCCCAAAGTTGAGCTGCCGCTACGTGGTAGACAAAACCCGGATCACCGAAGTGACTCATCCAATAGAAAGAATCATAGGAGGAGTGATAGACACCATAGTCGCCGCCAAAGCCCATGTCGCTGGCAGGCACTCCCAGGTGTTGTAAGAAGGGCGTGAAGTCTGAACCCGAACCCAGCGCCCCGATGCGCGCCTCGGCAATCGACGTGTCTGATCCCATCTCCGCGTTGGTCAGTTCCGGGTTAGGCTCATCCTCGCGCGCCCGTTCCTGCCATCGCTGATAAACAGACTCCCCACTTTTTGGATCTTTCACGTCGCGCGTCGCGCCGCGAATTAGTTTCCACATTGAAGGCACTGAAGATGCTCCAAAATTCGGACCGGAAACGGCCGCATCCATGTTGAGGTAGGCGACTGCTTTCTGTTGCAACTCCGCAGCGTTTTCTTCAGCCCATTCGGTGGAACCCAAAAGGCCATACTCCTCACCGTCCCAACTGGCCATTACGATCGTGCGTCGCGGTTTCCACCCCTTCTTCAACAAAGATCCGAACGCCCGCGCAGCTTCGAGCATTGCGGTAGTACCGCTGTTTGGATCGACAGCTCCAAAGACCCAGGCATCGCGGTGATTGCCCATGATTACCCAACGATCCTTTTCTTCGTCACCATCAATCCGCGAGATCACGTTCCAGATTTTTCGCACTTGATAGTCCATCGACGTTTTCAAATGCACGCGCACGTAATCCGTTCCACCCACGTGATACGGAAACGGCAGTCCGCCCTGGAAACCTTTCGGCCTTACCGGACCGCGCAACGGTTCCAACAAGCGCTTGGCATCACCATAAGAAATCGGCTGGACCGGAATGCGTGGCAGCGTCTTAACCTCTTCCATCTTCAGTCGCGGCACACCAGGTATTGCAGGTTTGCCCGGCGTTAAAGGATCGCCAGGTGCCGTCGACAAAAATTGCACCGAGCCGCGCTGCGCCGAATACAGGGGACGCCAGGGACCCTTTGGATAAACATCGCCTTGCGCGTAACCATCATCTGCGGGGTCGGAATATATGATTAACCCTACGGCGCCGTGTTGTTCCGCGACTTGCGCTTTCACCCCACGAAAAGAGTTGCCGTAACGCGCGATCGCAATCTTGCCGGTTACGTCAACGCCGAGTTTTTTTAGCGCTTCGTAATCAGGAGGCAAACCATAGTTCACATAAACCAAGGGCGCGGTCACATCACCGCTGGGGCTGTAGCCATTGAAGAGCGGGACGATTTTTGGGTTGGACGACGACGGATCCTCGGCAATAACCGGTTCTTTCACCGCGAGCTTTTCGAGCCGGGGCCGGGTCAGTTCGACGATGCTCGGTTGTTTCGGATAGGGCAGCAACACCTCATACTCTTTAAGCTCCGAGGCGATGCCATAACTGCGAATCTGGTCGCGAACATATATGGCGGTCGCGTAATCCTCTTTGCTACCGGCGATGTGCGGCTCTGCCGTCAGCCGGCGTAAATGTTCTCGAGCCGAAGCCGGCGCCGGAAGGCCGCGAAATTCGTCTTCCCAACGACGCTCCTCACTCGATCCGGTGGGTGTGAAACCATCGAGGACTGTTGTCTGAGCTCCGGAACTCTGCGATAAAACTGGGCGGAGATTTGCGGAAGTGCTTAGAAATGCAAGAGCCAGGAAACCGGCGACCAGGCTGCGGATGGATCTCATTTTTATCGTTTTCCTCAATTCCAACGGTTCAGATATTCGTGTGAACAATGATCGTGACCTGATCGTAAACTGAAGTCATCGGCAGCGAAAGGATGCGCATCTATGGACAGCAGATTTTATCCCGGCGTTGAAGCGGATGTCTTCAAACTAGTAGCCGAACTTCGTACTATTTTTGATCAGGATTATGAAGTGCAAACGATGCACGTTTCGTCGACCACAGTTTTGCAAGCGCGCAAGTCTAGCACGTTGCGCGATCTTACCGGCCTCTCTTTGGCGCTGACAATCAAGATCACACCGGAAGGCGGCGGCACGCGTGTGGAGATGGGCATGCAGAAGTGGTTAGACAAGGCGGCCATTGCCGCAGTGGCAGTGCTCATTTCCGCCGGACTTCTGCTTGCTTTGCCGGCGCTTGGAGCTTACTGGCAATACAAACTCACTGAAGATGCCTGGCGGGTAGTTGAATCACACCTCGCCAGCAAAGCTGGTGGCTACGTTCCGCCATTACCCGGCCGCTGCGGCAGTTGCGGGGCTGCGAACACTGTAGACGCGAGCTTCTGTTCTGCCTGCGGAGCAAACTTCAAAATAGCGGCTTGTCCCTCCTGCGGCGCCGCGCCCAAAGATCCTTCATCTCGATTCTGTAATCAGTGTGGGAGTAAGTTGACGCCGTCGTAATACAACGGCTTCGCAAGGCTAAGCAAAAAAGTCGAAAATTCATCAGTGCGTGTAAGGATGGAATAACGCTGAAAGCGGGTAGTGGGTCAGTTTCAACGAAAATGTCCGACAAACTTCAGTTTGTCGTAACACCACGACAAGCTAAAGCTTATCGGACATCAAACTGACCCAGTACCTGAAAGAGTTATTCATTGACTTGCATGGACGATCGTCGTATCGTTCCGCCGCCCGAACAGTTCGAGTTCGTTAACTGCGTCTAGGATCTGCCTGGGTTCTCTACCTCGCGCTCTGGTTTCTTGCGAAATTCAACTGGGTACTGAAAGTTCACACGGGTCATACGATCGATCTCTGTTCGGAGCCGCAACCGCAGTCGTCTCCCGTCGGCATCGACTGTGCAATCAATCGAACGTCAATCAAACCCCCTGGAGGTATTTGTTTATGAAGAAGTCTCTCCTGCTCGTCGCTCTAACTTTGCTGATCTCGGTTTCTTCTCAAGTCTTTGCGCAGGAACCTGCGATGCCCGGGCCGCCGAAGGTTCTGTACATCGTGAAAGAAGACATCAAACCCGGAATGATGGGCGCACACAACCTGCATTCCGCCAATTTTGCCAACATCTTCAGGACGATGGGCACGCCCAACCATCGCATCGCAATGGTTCCCGTCGCCGGGAGTGAAAACGAAGTTATCTATGTCACCGGCACCGAATCGTTCGCGAAACTCGAAACCATTCTGAACAACACTGACAAGATGCTGGGTGGTGCGAGCGGTGCCACAAAGAGTGAGCTGGACCGGCTCGATAAAGAAGCGCCGGTGCTGCATGCAGGCATGCGCGATATGTTCACACTGTTTCGACCAGAGTTGAGCTACAACCCGGGCGTCGACATTCGCACGTATCGCTACTTCTCGATCAGTACCCTTCGCGTTCGACCCGGTCATGACGCGCAGTTTGCAGAATACGCACAGAAGGTGATCAATGCGGCTAAGAAAGCGAAAATTGACAACTACCACACGGCGATTTTCCAGGTCATCTCGGGCGCTCCGGCTGGAACCTACCTGCTTTTCAGGCCAATGAAGTCTTTGAGTGAGTTGGATGATCAGGTTGGCATGAGACTCCGGGCCGGGATGGGCAACGACGAGCGGAGAGATCTCGACAAGGAAGCAAGCGACGTGTACATGTCGAGCGAAACCAGCACCTACGCGTTTGCACCGGCCATGAGTTATGTGGAAAAGGAATTTGCCGCGGCCGATCCGGCCTTCTGGAATGCCAAACCCGCGATGATGGCCAAACCAAAACCTAAAAAGAAAATGGCGAAGCCAGCAGCCTCGCCATCACCGACCGACTAATGGATTATCAGAACCCCGAGCGGAAGGATTTGGCACTTGTGCTGGGCGCTCAATCGGAAATTTTTGGGAGCAGGATGTTGACAATCTTCTGCTCCCAGGTTTCTCTAATGAGGTTCTGCAAAACAGTGCGTTCGCAGACAATACCAATCAGATGGCTAACATCCAATCGGTAATGCTGATCGCTAATGCTAGAATGGCGTGACTTAGGAGACATGGTGGATGTCAGGCAAAACGCTCGACTTGGATTTGTCCCGCCTTTCACCGACAGAGTTCGAAGAGTTAGTCTATGACCTTCTTGGTGAAGAAGGGTTCTTTAATCTTGAGTGGCGGGATGGCGGAGCTGACGGCGGCCGCGATATCGTTGCTACCTCCAGTCAAACCGATGCGAGCGGGTTTCGAGCGGACGCAAAATGGTTCTGCGATGCGAAGTTATATTCCAGTGGAATCAGTTTCGATGTTATCCCTTCGGCCATGTCGAAGGCTACAGCACATGACGTGGACTTTCTACTATTTGCTGCTTGGCCACATCTGACGCCACCGTGCAAGGACGATCTTTCCCGGTGGGAAGATACTAATAAGCCGAGATTCAAAGTCCGCAAATGGGAGAAAAAGGACATCAAACGCCTTCTTCTCCGTCATCCGCAACTATTGAAAAAGTACGTGCCTTCGGCGTGGAGTCAGCAGCTTGAAATGGACTCCTACCTTTGCGATGCGGCAACCGTCTTCAAGGAATTTCAGGACCGCGTCTCTATCGTGTGGAAGAATCCAGATGCTCGGCCCCTGTCTGATCTTCTCCGCATCAGTTTGAAAACACCGGGTTCGCTCGTGGAATCTTGACCGGCGCTAGTTCTTGGAAACCATTTAACGAAAAGAACCGCGTCGCCGTATATGGTATCTTTCCCAAAGTCGAGTAGTACGTAATCGCCCAGCCGGTTAACGTATTTCTGCGATCAATTCGGCCGCGGTGATGATGCGAATGTTCTCGTGTCGTTTCAAATCCAATTAGATGGTTATCGCCTGAGACTATGATTTTGCTTTGGGAGGAAAGAGCGCAAGCGATAACAGCATCGTCATCAGGATCAGCGTGAACAACCGGTTCGATCATGGCCGGCTCAATTACCTTCGCCAGCGCGCCATAGCCCAAAACCAATTCGTGCGCACCAACTCCGGCGGCTTGCAATCGCACAGCAAACTTTTCACGCCTCAACACGTCTTCCAGTTCATCGAGCAACACTCCACTCGTATGCAGGTCAATGCGACCGTCACGAGCTGCTTCCAAGACAAGCCGCGGATTGCCGCGCCAGAGGAGCCCGGACACTACGACGTTGGTATCAGCTACGACTCGCATCTGGAGCGCGGCGGGACTGGCGTGCGGCCAGGATTTCGGCCTCGACTTCGGCTTCTGTAAGCGGTGGGATATCTAAACTGGCTACTCGGTCGGCTGCTGCGAACAAGCCGTTAATGCGCCGGCGTTTGAGTTCTTCCCGCAGCAAAGATTCAATCGACTCGGGTGTGAGCAGTCCGTTGGCCTCTGCTTCACGCGCCAACCCGTCAGGCAAATTGATTTTCAGCTCAGCGGACATGGTTCCAACTCCTCTCTTCATCGTATCCTAAGCTATCCCGCTGGTCGCAACAATCTTTGTACTGATCTTCAGAAGCTGCTTTAGCTAATCATGTCGAAGCGCCCTCACCGGATCGATGCGAGCGGCGCGTGCGGCTGGATAAAGTGCAGCGAGGATGGAAACGATTAACGCAAACAGAATGGCTCCCATTGAAAGCCAGGGTGGCAGGAAAAAGAAGTCAACGAACGAGGCGCCGTTTGGTTTCAGGAAGAATCGATAGGCCAGACGATTGGCGATAGCGTCGACCGCCCAGGCTGAGAGCACGCCGATAACTCCTCCGACTATCCCCAATACAGCAGCTTCAACAAAAAAGATCAATTTGATCTCGCGGTCTTCGGCGCCGATGGCTTTCATGATCCCGATCTCGCGCGTGCGCTCGAGAATTGACATGATCATCGTGTTGGCTATCCCAAACGAAGCCACCAGCAGAGAGATTCCTCCCAGCAATCCGAGTACGGAATCAATAATTAAAAAGACCGTGCGAAACTGTTCCAACTGATCCACGATCGAGAAACTCACAAAACCCAGTTCCTTGAGACGCTTGCGAACTTCGGTTAAGGCCACGGGATCATCAACTCTAATGATCGCCGAATCGTATCCTTCGCTTTCGGAGCTACCCAATGAACCGCTTTCCCGCGCCAAGGCCAGCGCTACCTGGTTCATTGGCCCGCGATGCTCAATCGACCACTGACGCGCCGCCGCCAGCGGCACATATATCCGCGCCCCCGGAAACAATCCGCGCACACCTCCCTGGCCCGCGCCTTCTTTCACCTGCGAGCTCAAGACACCGACGATGAGAAATTTCCTGGCCACCAGATTGTCGCCTTCCGGCTCAGAAGAAATATCTTCTTCAAGCGGCAGACCAAAGAACGTTGGCGGCCCAGCTTCGGTGTCGTTCCGTTTGTCTGACTCACCGGCGGTGCTGGGCGCAGCGAGAAACTCAATGGTCTTGCCAACAGCGTCGGCGGGGTTATCAAAACCAAAGTCGCGCGCGAACGTATCGTTGACGACAGCTTCGTCGGCAGTTGGTGAACCGATCATTCGTCCGGCCAGGAATTCCCTGAAACGAGATCCGGCGTTGGGAACCGAGGCGCCGCCAATCGACTCAATTTGCGAATGACCGTTGGTCCTCACGTAGGTGAACAGCATGAGGCTGGGCTCGACATAGGCGACGCCCGGGATTTTGGCAATTTCAGCGACCGCAGCGTCATCCAGAATTCGCGTCGGCTTCTCTTCAGGTTTCAAACGCGAACGGCGATCGCGTCGCTCGTTTTCATTTCTCGCGGAGTTACTCTGGGTTCTGGAGGAGACAAGGTCGCCGAGGTTGCGTCCAAACACCTGAATTTCGTTGAAGAGGTCGAGGGCCTTGAAGCGCGAAAGCATGTTTCGTTGCAGACCGAGTCCGAACGAAACCATCGTCACGATTACGGCCACACCGACGATCACTCCCATGGTCGTTAGTATGGCGCGCAGTTTCGCCTGACGCAGATTGCGTATGGCTAGCTTAAGTATGTCGAGAAAACTCATGATCTATTTGGAGCGCGGTGGCACGCGGAGCGCGACACCGCTTTGGCTGGCAAGAAAGTTCTAATCCAGAGCGGTGTCGCGCTCCGCTTGCCACCGCATTCCATAAACATGACGCACCGCGTCAACCGTCCAATCGGCCAAACTCGCTGCGACAACTTCAGCGCCGGCGGCGCGCAGTTGTTCCGCGGAAACAGTATTGGTTATTCCCAACGTGCGCATGCCTGCTTGCCGGCCCGACTCAATTCCCGGTGGCGAATCTTCGATTACCAAACACTCGCGGGCCGGTAACGCTTGACGCCCTTCGCCTACTCGCTTTTCGTTCAACCTCTGAAGCGCGGTCAGGTAACAGTCGGGGGCGGGCTTGCAAACGTTGACATCTTCGGCGGTCACAATCACAGAAAACAAACTCAGCAAGCGGCTTCGTTCCAGGACATATTGAATCTCAGTAGGCGATGCCATGCTGGCCAGCCCCAGCGAAAACTGGCGTGACGTGGCTTTGAGAAATGTAACTACGCCGGGAAATAGCGGCAGTTCGTCTTCAATGAGCTGGCGATGCCGCACACCTTTCGCTTCCAGCACGGTCTTCAAAACATCGTTAGTCAGAGTTTGTTTGGCGCGTTCAAACGCAGCTCGCACAAACGTCTTGTCGTCCATTCCGAGCGCGCCGTAGTAGTCGCTTTCAGTCAGCTCAATTCCCTGTGCGCGCAGGACGTCCTGGTAAGCCGCCATTTGCAGCGGCTCGTCGTCGATGATGACCCCATTGAAATCAAAAAGGATTGCTTGAATCATCACAACTTAGTCCGAAGTCCAAGGTCCAAAGTCCAAGGTCGAACGCCATACAAGTAGTTAAGAGTTCAACCTTCAGGTTGCTGTTTGGCAGGCCCGCAAGCTGAAGCTTGAACTCTGAACTACTTGTTTTGACTTTGGACATTGGACTTTGGACTTTGGACTTGAGTCGGCGCCAGCCGCGCGTTTTGGTCCTCAAATAACTTCGGCAGGCGCTCGCTCTCGAGCACGTCCAGCCGGCGCAGAACTTCAGCCAGCGAAAGCTCATTTTTCAGGTTAACGCGATAGTCCAAATCCGCCCGCAAGCGATCTTTTTCGCCCTGCCGGTTCTGCGACATCATGATAATCGGGGCCTGCATCCCGGCTATCACCGCCAGCACCAAATTCAGCATCTGATACGGCTTCGGGTCGAACCCATTGAAAAGGATGTAAGAGTTGAACACGATCCAAAAGACGATCAGGCCGATCGAAACGCCGATGAATTTCCAACTGCCGCCAAATTCCGCAATCAGGTCCGCGGCGCGATCGGCCATGGTGGCGCGTTTGCGTTGCTCCTCGTTGGCGTTGCGAGAAACGCGCGAGCGAATGAGTTCATCCGTGCGCCGGAGCCGGTCGCTGAGCGCGCCTAACATTCCCAACGCTACGTCCGGATTTGCGCGTACGAAAGCCAGAAAATTAGGCCGTGCGAGCACAGCCAGCCGGCCGTCCTCAATCACCTTCGCGTCAGCTGATCGTTGGCGCCCGTCAATGATCGACATCTCGCCAAAAAAATCTCCCTGGGCCAACTCAGCAAGCGTTATCTCTTTGTCATCCTCGTCGACAATGCTGATGCGCACGCGGCCGGTCTCGATCAGATACATCGCGTTGCCGGTATCGCCCTTGTGGAAGAGTTCCGTGCTCGCCGATACGTCTTTAATCGCAAGCAGATTGCGCAGCTCTATTGCCGCCTCGTCAGTCAACGAAGCGAAGAGTGGCACTGATCGCAGCGCTTCAAGAGTCATTTGGTTTGACATAGAAACCTCACTCCGAAAGGATGAAGGATGAATCGGACAAGTAACCAAGAATTCCTCTTCATCCTTCATCCTTCATCCTTCATCCTTCGATAACTCGGCCATCTTTCATCAGAATTATGCGGTCGGAAAAACTGGTAGCGAGCTCGCGATCGTGCGTCACCATTAGTATCGTCAAGGAGTCCTTATCAACCATTTCCCGCAGGAGTGCAAGCAACTCGTGAGCGCGTGTCGAATCGACGTTGCCGGTCGGCTCGTCTGCCAGCAAAACCCTGGGGTTGTTCGCCAGTGCCCGCGCGATCGCCACGCGCTGTTGCTCGCCCCCGGAAAGTTCGGAGGGACGATGCGTCAGACGATCTGCCAGACCCACTCTTCCAAGCAACTCCTCGGCCCGCTGGCGACGCTGGGTCCCGCGAATTCCGCCAAACGCCAGCGCCAGTCCCACATTCTCTTCCGCGCTCATCGTCGGAATCAGGTTGAAGTTCTGAAAAATCATGCCGACTGAGTAGCGGCGATAACGCGCCATCTCTTTTTTGCTGAAAGGTCCCAGCGGCTGTGCATTAAAAAACACGTCACCTGATGTTGGGTGATCAAGACCGCCGACCATGTTGAGCAAAGTGCTCTTTCCGGAACCGGATGTTCCCTGGATTGAAACGAACTCCCCTTCGTTCATCGCCAATGAAACATCGTTGAGCGCAGTGACGCTCGTCGTTCCCATTTGGTAGACCTTCGAAACTTTGCGTGCTTCCAAGATTGACATCACAATTTTGGGCTTTGGACTTTCGGCCTGGGACTAGTGGCTTTGGTCCTTTGTACTTTGTACTTTGTTCTTTGTTCTTTGGCTTTTTTTGAGATTTGAAATTTCAGATCTCAGATCTCAGAACCTAAGACCAAAGTCCAAAGATCAAAGTCCAAAGTCCTAAGTCCCAAGCCCCTTCCTACCAACCCGCCACAATTCAAACCGTTCCTCCTGGAACCCTTTCAATAAAATTTCAAACGGTTCGGCCTGCAGGTTTTCGTTGGCTACCAACTGGCGCACTTCCGGATCGTCATATAGCGCCTTTGAGATGATCACGTCGTCGCCGTTCGACAAGCCCTCAAGGCGAGCAGCCATGTTTACGGTCGACCCGAAGTAGTCAAGACGGTCATTCAGGGTAACTGCAATGCATGGTCCGGTATGGACGCCCGCTTTCAGGGTTAAGGGAGCAACTCCAGCTGCCGGCGCCGCCAACTTTTCCTGCGCGCTCAACATCGCTTTCAATGCCGAGGCCGGCCGCCGAAACACGGCCATCACGGCATCGCCAATTGTTTTCACTAAGGCTCCATCCTCTTCCGCGATAACTTTTTTCAAAACGTCGAAGTGATTCATGACCCGTCCAAAAGCGGTGGCGTCTCCAATCTCGCGATAGAGTTGAGTCGAGTTGCGCAGGTCGGTAAACAAGACAGTCAGAGTGCCTACTGAGATTTGCTCTCCGGGTCGCAATGCTTCCGAAGCAAACAAATCACGAAACATCTGCAAGGCAGTGACCTCCGCAGCCGTAGCCGACTGATCGCTCCAGGCCAATCGCTCGAGGATTAAAAGTTGTTCCGCGCTCGTTGCATTTTTCAGTTTCAGCAAACTTTGCTGGGCCAGCTTCAACTCATCAACCGGCCAACCTGTTTCTCCAATCGTCACGCTTGCCGCCGGCTGGCCGGCGTCACTCACGGTCACGTCTTGTCCGCCGGAGAGTTCCAGCGCGCGCAGGCGATAACGCCCTATTTCAAGCGGCAGCGAGAGTTCGCGTTCAGAGCGAGCCGGCAATAACTGTTGGGCCACGATGTGTGGAGTTTTTTGCGGACTGCCCATGCAGAAATTTTGCGTTTCAACCTGACGCAGCAACGCATTGGGTTTGAAAGTTACTTCCACAAAGCGATCAAAGTTAACCGTGAAATCGATCCGGCAGGTGTCGCAGTGAACCTGCGAACTAATTTCGCTAAGCGACTTGCCGGTCTCTCCCGCGCCGCGGCATAACGGACACAACAGCTCCCATTGCAAATCGAGTAAGCCGAAACGCGTCGAACGCAGGCAAGCTTCCAGAACAGCGCGGCGGGACAACTTCCACTCGTCGGCTAACGCATAGGGACGAATCCGCGCCAGTGCGAAGTCGTCAGCGCTGCTGATAAAATCGATCAGCCGTTCAACAACTTCCCTATCCGCGCCTTCAGCGAGCAGTTTCTCACCAATGACCTGGAGGCGACTTTGGGCAGCGGAATCTAATTCCACTTCCGCTTCCGGTGTCTGCATCACTTCCGTTGCGGCAATCTGATCATACTTTCGAAAGGCCCGCGCAAAGCGTCGCGCGCTGGAGAACTTAACTTGCTGCGAAAACAAGAAGCCGCCAAGAAAGGTTCTAGGCTGCGCGCGCAGGTCATAACTAAGCTTAGTGCCGCCGGCCGCGCGCGGAGTAAGTTCGACCAGGGCCCGCAGTTCTGTTATCGGGCCTTTGCTATAAGTGCGCGCCACGCCGAAGCGCGAAGGTCTCACCCATTCAAAGGGCTGCTCTTCCCACTCCACCGCCATTCCATACATTGAAAGACGCAAGCGCCGGCGCGCGTTTCTGAGTCGTCCACGCGTCGTCCTGGCAGGTTCCACCGAAGGCACGCCCGTGTCGCGATTGAAGCGATTCGTATCGGCGACGAACGGCCACAACTTTTCCGGGCTGGCCTTTAGATCGTATTCCCAGTGGTAATGGAACTCGCGGTTAGGCATGGAGGTCAGAGATTTTCAGGGACAAAACGAAATAAGATTTTCCATTTGTCATTTGACATTTTTCATTTGTCATTTATTCCGGAAGGTGTGACGAAATCGCTGGCGCAAATTGTAGTACAGCCGGGGTCCCGGTTATCGATCGCTCATTGCAATGACAAATGGAAAATCTTCTGCCCAACCCCCGACCTTTGGTGGCTTACACTTCTTTGTACTCCGAGTCCACATCTTCTGTGGAAGAAGCCACGCGATAGTTTCTTGACTGCACTTGCTTGGTGATAAGCAAGTCGTCTTTTGTCTTCAACAGGTCGGCGCGGTTGTACACTGAAAGCTCGAAATTGTAGCCGTGCGTGATGGCATCTTTGGGACAGGCCTCAACGCAATAGCCACAGAAAATGCAGCGCCCGTAGTCGATGTTGTAAACCTCAGCATAGCGCTCATCGACTCCCACTCTTTCCGCGGGTAGCCGTGGATCGTCTTTGGCTACGATATAAATGCAGTCGGAGGGACAGGCTGCGGCGCAGAGAAAACAGGCCACGCATTTTTCCCGGCCTAATTCGTCAACGTGCAGCAGGTGTTGTCCACGATAACGCGGCTGCACAGTGACCGGTTCCTCAGGGTATTGCACAGTCCATTTCCGCTTGGGAATGTAGGACAACGTAACGCCCATCCCCTGGATGATGGCCCTGGTTGAATCGATTACATCGGTGATGATTGACATGGGGTTAAATGCAGTGGCCAGTGATCAGTGGCCAGTGTCCAGTTAAGAGTTAAGAATTGCCTGCTGATTAACAGTTAAATTGCCTGGTGACCATGATTACTGGCCACCGTTCAACTACTGACCACTGGCCACTGGTCACTGACCACTGATTACGTCTGTACCTCTTTCAATATTTTCACTTCCGAACTCGTGGCCTGCCAGCGTCCATCCCGCCAAACAAACTTATCGGTAAATCGAAAAGCAGCCGGCTGGATTTCACCCTGATCATTCTTAACCTCTACGCGCAACGTGCCTGTCAGCGTAGCACGGTCGCTGCTCAGGTTGACCTTCAGATCCTCAAAGTTCCACTTCTGAATCAAAGTGTCGCGCTGGATCGTCTTCAGATATTCGGCCTTGCCCTCGGTCCGGCCATCGGTTACTCCAACATAATCATCGGCGAGGATGTGATCCAGTTTCTTTTTGTCCGCATTGATGTTTGCTACGGTCCACTCGTGTTCCAGGTCCGTGAGCGTTGACAACACTTGCGCTTCATCGGTCGGCGGAGGCGTGGCGTCTTCGTCAATCGCTTTGTTTGTATTCGATTCCGCTGAATTGGAGTTTGCACTACTCAAATTCTCGTTCGCATCATTACGCCGCTGCAGGTTCGTATTAGGATTTGCGTTCGTATTGAGATTCGCGTTCGCATTGGACGCTCGCATCATACCTGGCAGCAAAACCGCACCCGCGATGCCCAGTCCAATAAGCACCACGAATAAGATCGCGAAGATACCAAGAATCCATGGCCACGTTTGGCGCTTGCGTTCACCGGAAGAACCTGGAGGAATGTATGAGCCAGGCGGCTGATAAGGGTTGGAAACGCGCCCGCCACCCGACAAGCCGGACGTTTCGGGTGAACTATCATCTGCGGCCGATCGAACTACGGTTACCTCATCGTCTGGTGGATCGACGGTTACGAGCGGCGTTCCGTCCTCGACACAGAAACTCAAGTGCTCTTCGGTAAAGATTTTTTTGCAGGTGGGACAGCGCTTCACTTTCGCTTCTCTTTCCAGTGGTCTGACTTAGATTCCGGGACGTTTGCGATTTTATCGTGATTCTTGTTCGGGTGCGACCTGAGGTGATGTTTACCAGTCCAAAAGATCAACGCAGCCCACGCGAGATCAGAACTGGGAGCGCAGCGACCAGCCAAAGCTTCAGCGCGCAAAAGGTTGGGCTTGAAACGCCTCGGCTGCAATTCGTCAGTTGCGCTATCTAACGGCACTGAGGATGAAACCGAGCCCATAGAACAAAATTATCAGTAACAAAATTCCAAAGTAGAGACTGCTGGTAACGATGCCGCCAATGGCCATGCCCTTGCCGCCATATTTTTTCGGGTCATTCTTAATTTGCACGAGCGACACAATGCCCAGCACCAGCGCGACGGGCGCGGTTAGAATGCCGAAGTAACAACACAACCCGAGCGTCACACTGGCGACTCCCAAAACCAGCGAAGTGACAGCGAGGCTCTGCTGAGGATTGATGGGATAGGCGGGGGGTGGCGGCGCTGTCCAGCCAGACTGAAGCGGTGACGGCGGAATGTACTGCGCCGGAGGCGGTCCTTGACGGCCGGGCATGTCGAGCGTCGGTTGTTCGGTCGGGCTGACGCTCGGTGGCATGGGACGCACCAGAGTAGGTGGCGGATCAGCCGGAGACAGATCATCGACGAGCGTGGTGCCGTCCTGAGTGCAGAAAGTCAGCCACTCATCGGTAAACTGCTGATTGCATTTTGGACAGCGTCTCATGATTTTTGAGTGCGGCGACCTGTCGCCGCTTTAGTCCTGGGTGGCTCGACGCCCCAATGTATGGCTCTGGAGTCCAATGACAGTCGCGACAGGTCGCGACCGAACAAGCGGTGACAGGTCACCGCACTCCAAAAGTTTCACACCAACTCAAGCTGGCTAAAGAAGTAAGCAATTTCGATTGCGGCATTCTCGTCAGAGTCGGAACCGTGTGTGGCATTCTCTCCGACTGAACCGCCAAACTCTTTACGAATGGTACCCTCATCGGCTTTGGCCGGATCGGTGGCGCCCATCAGATCGCGCCATGCCTTCACCGCGTTTTCTTTTTCCAGAACCATGACTACGCAGGGATCGCTGGACATGAATTCGGTCAAGCCGGCAAAGAACGGCCGCTCGCGATGAACCGCGTAGAAACCTTCTGCTTCCTTCAAAGTCAGGTGCAGCATTTTCATCGCGCGCAGCTTGAAACCAGCGTCGGTGATTCGTTGAATGATGTTGCCGGTATGGCCCGCACGCACCGCGTCAGGCTTGATGATTGCGAATGTTAAGTTACCCAAAATGCTTCGCTTCCTTTATGTTTCGATTTAAGTGAGCTTTGAACTTGGTATTTTGAACTTTGTTCTTTGAACTTTGTGCTTTGTTCTTTGTGCTTTATTACTGCTGTTAGAGGTGCGGCTAAGATTACGAGTAACGAACTACAAAGTTCAAAGAACAAGCACAAAGTACAAAGCACTAAGTATTAATTCAGCTTTTCCCCAGCGCTTCTTTCATCCCCGTTCCAATATCCGCCGGTGAACGCACCACATGAATACCGGCATCTTCGAGCGCCTTCATTTTTTCTGCTGCTGTTCCTTTACCGCCGGCGATGATTGCGCCGGCATGGCCCATGCGACGTCCCGGTGGCGCCGTTTGCCCGGCGATGAACGCGACGATTGGTTTGGTAACATTTGCTTTCGCAAACGCGGCAGCTTCTTCTTCAGCCGTTCCACCAATTTCGCCAATCATCACGATGCCGTCCGTCTCGTCGTCATCCTGAAAGAGTCGCAGCGCATCGACGTGCGTGGTGCCGACAATCGGATCGCCGCCGATTCCAATCGCCGTAGACTGACCCATCCCCAGCGCCGTTAACTGTCCCACCGCCTCATAGGTCAGCGTTCCTGAACGAGAAACAACACCGATTCGGCCTTCACGATGAATGTGTCCCGGCATGATTCCGATTTTGCATTTGCCCGGACTGATAATACCGGGACAGTTTGGACCAATCAGTCTGGTAGCTTTGCCTTTAAGGTATTCCCGAACCTTCACCATATCGAGTGTCGGAATGCCTTCGGTAATACAAACCACCACCGGGATACCCGCGTCGGCAGCTTCCATGATCGCATCGGCTGCGAATGCCGGCGGCACGTAAATCACAGATGCGTTCGCGCCTGCTTGCTGCACCGCGTCGGCGACAGTGTTGAAAACCGGAATGCCTTCGTGCGTGGTCCCACCTTTGCCGGGCGTGACACCGCCAACGATATTCGTTCCATACTCAACCATCTGTTTTGCATGAAACGTACCTTCTTTTCCGGTGAGTCCCTGCACCACCAGGCGGGTAGACTTGTCAACCAAAACGCTCAATGTATGGCTCCTGTTATTGAATTGAAAAAATGAGGGCGCAGTATAACACGCGCCCCCACATGGGTCAGTACCACCTCGCAATTAGCCCTGACGATTTTCCATTTGTGATTCGCGGATTCAACTTCGAAGTGCAACAATCTGATCGTTGCGGTTGGCTTCAGCCGGGAGGGCTGGCAGAGAGTAGCCGGTGGTTGAAGCGAAGCGAAAACCACCGGAACAAATCAGAAGAGAGTTGCACCTCGAAGAGGTGCGAGAGTCTCAAACAGAATCTCCTGCAGGCCTTTCTCATCTGGCACCCCGTCGGGGTGCGGTACTCTTCCTGCCTTAACCGGTGGTCTTCGCTTCGCTACAACCACCGGCTACTTTCTGGCAACCCTCCGGGTTCGCCTGTTGCACTTCAAACTTGAGAGTTCATCAATGACAAATGGAAAATCTTCTCTTCCACCCACTGCGTCTTGGTACTGATTTCACGCCGTGAACAACGCCCGTTAACCACTCTTATCAGCTGAGTTCGAATTGTTGACCATGTTCCGGAACCTCCACCGGCCAATCAAATCGTTCGCGAATGTGTGCGGCCATCGCCGTTGCCGATCCAACTTCACCGTGGGTGATGAAAACGCGACGCGGCGGCGCCGGCAAGTCCTGCAACCAACGAATCACTTCCTGCCAATCAGCATGCGCTGAGAAGCCACCGATTTTGACTGACTGGCAACGCACCGGAACCCATTGCCCCAGGACCTTTACTTCCTTCTCACCGTCAGCGACGCGACGACCAAGTGTCCCACCCGCCTGATAACCGACAAAAACAACTGTTGCGTTTGCATCAGGCAGGATACGCAACGCGTGATGCAGCACACGGCCGCCCGTCATCATCCCTGAAGCACTGATGATCACGCGTGCCCCTCGTTGCTGGTTTAGTCGCTTTGAATCTTCTCTGCTGGTGCTGGTTGTCATCGAATGCGTCTGCAACGGATTGGCGTTACCTGCAGACGCAGTCACATATTCTTCGTCATGCTCTTCCCTGCGGTTGGCATACACCTTGGTAGCCTTCGACGCCATCGGCGAATCCAGGATTACCGGCAGGATTGGGACGCGCTTTTCGTCTTCCAGTTCGCGAATGAGATAGAGAACCTCCTGCGCGCGGCCGACCGCAAAAGCGGGAATCAGAATTTCGCTGTTATGTTCAGCCGCGTGCTTAATTATTCGCTCGAGCGCAATTTTTGGCTCTTCCGGATCGTGCGTGCGATCACCGTAGGTTGATTCCACCACGAGATACTCGCAGGCAGGAGGTGGTACTGGATCGCGAATGATGGGCTGGTCATATTTACCAAGGTCCCCGGAAAATAATATTCGCTGCACTCCCTGATCGGTCTCAATTAAGACGAGTACCTGACTCGATCCGAGAATATGACCGGCAATGCGAAACTCCGCGCTGATGCCCTTTGCGATATGGAAAGGCTGGCCGTCGTTCTTTACGACCTGCAACAGTCCTAAAGCAGTTTCAGCATCTTCTTCGGTGTAAAGCGGAAGAGCGGGGTTGTGACGCGTGACTTTGTGTCGATTGCGATAGTCGGCTTCTTCTTCCTGCAAGCGGGCCGAATCAGGAAGCAGTATGCGCAGGAGTTCAGCGGTGCCGCGCGAGCAATAGACCGGCCCTCGAAAGCCCTGCTTCACGAAGCGTGGGAGATAGCCGGTGTGATCAATGTGCGCGTGCGTGAGCAACACTGCATCAACTGATGTAGGCGGAAAAGGAGCTTCAGCCCAGTTTCGCTCACGGAGTGCGCGCGGGCCTTGAAAGAGACCGCAATCAATCAGCACGCGCTTGTGATTGTTTTCGATTAGATACTTTGAACCGGTGACGGTGCCCGCAGCACCCCAAAAAGTTACGGTTGCCAAGGGCTTCCTCCGCTCAGACGACTACGTCAGCCTGTTCAAGATTTTTGATAGTTGAGTGATTCCGCTGTCGATATCCAAAAAAGACAATGAAGGTAGGAACCAGCAAAGCCAGGTTGCGAAGCGCCGTAGTCAATCCCAGCTGGCTGCCAATTATGTTGCCGAAGCAGCCACACTCGAGTGGTTCACCATGCAATACGTAAACGTAATAAAGCGCGAACGCAGAGAAGCCGATGAGCAACGCTGCTGCCAACAAAGCTCCTGCACGGACTGTTGGACGCAGCACCAAGAAAATCGCAGTGATAATTTCTGTCGCAATAACCAATACGGTTACCGGCCAGATCCAGCGAGCCGGAGGGACCCCCGAGGCAGCCAACAGATCACCGACGTTGGCGGCGAAGGCTTTAACGATCGATAACTTCGCAATCGCGGTGACCAGGAAAAGCGCCGCGATCCCAAAGCGACTGATCAGAAGAATAACTCGGAATATTTTGCTGCGGTTCATTTCGATCGTGGACCGTCAAGAATAGGGAAGAAGTTTTTCATCCCTCATCCCTTGTCTCATGCAGCCAAAGCGACTACTTTGTCCGCCGCGTCCTTCATGCCATTCGCAACGCTGAAGTTCAAACCTGATTCGCGAATCACACGCTGGCCTTCCTCAACGTTGGTTCCTTCGAGACGAACCACGACGGGAACGTCTATCCCCAACTTCTTCACCGCTTCCACCACGCCGCGCGCGACCATGTCGCAACGGACAATCCCACCGAAAATGTTTATTAGAACCGCCTTGACGTTTTCGTCCGCGAGCAGAATCCGAAAGGCCGCCTCCACTCGCTCTTGCGAAGCACCGCCGCCAACATCGAGGAAGTTTGCCGGCTCGCCACCTGCCAGTTTGATAATATCCATTGTCGCCATCGCCAGGCCGGCGCCATTAACCATGCAGGCGATGTTGCCGTCGAGCTTGATGTAGTTGAGATCGAATTTCGAAGCTTCAATCTCCAGAGGCTCTTCTTCGTTAAGGTCGCGCAGGTCGAGGAACTCTTTGTGACGAAACATAGCGTTGTCGTCAAAGTTGACCTTCGCATCGAGCGCTATCAAGCGGTTGTCCTTAGTCAAAAGAAACGGATTGATCTCCATGAGTGAAGCATCCATCTGTTCATACGCGTTGTAGAGCGACTGCATAAACTTCACAGCCTGACTAATTAGGTCAGAACCAATTCCCAGTCCGAACGCCAGCTTGCGCGCCTGAAAAGCGCGAAAGCCAACGGCCGGATCAACGGTCTCCTTCAAGATCTTTTCCGGTGTCTTCGCCGCCACTTCTTCGATGTCCATGCCGCCCGCTTCTGACGCCATGAAGACCGGCCGGCCCGAGGCGCGATCCAAAACAATCCCCAAATAGAATTCCTTGTCGATAGGAAGCCCTTCTTCGATCAGCAGCACGCGGACCTCGCGACCTTCCGGGCCGGTCTGATGAGTAACCAACTTCATCCCGAGCATCTTTTGAGCGATCTCGCGCGCCTCGTCTGCGCTCTTCGCGAGCTTTACGCCGCCGCCCTTGCCGCGACCGCCCGCATGAATCTGTGCTTTAACGACCACGACGTCAGTGCCCAGTTCTTTAGCGGCCTGGTACGCCTGCTCGGCAGAGCGCGCCACCAAACCTCGCGGCACGGGCACGCCAAATTTTCTCAGCAGTTCCTTACCTTGATACTCATGGATCTTCATTACACCGCCTCTGCGATCGAAAACACCGACTCGCTAAAATTTTTCTTTGATTAGAGCGCGTTGAGTTTAGCGGTACAAAAGAGATGACTGCAAGCGCGGAGTAGGAGCAGAATGACTAACCGCGCGAGCCCCGCGAACCTTGGCATCGGAGGTTTCCCTGATGAGCTACGTAATAGTCACCTCTCTTTCAAACCTGCAGAACGAAGTTAGCTATGGCGCCAACCACACGCTGATCACAGATGAGCCGCTCGAGGCAGGCGGCGAAGATGCCGGTCCGGATCCTTACACGCTGCTACTCGCGGCGCTCGGCAGTTGCATCTCCATGACCACACGGTTGTACGCCAGACGAAAAGGCTGGCCACTTGATCGCGTCACCGTGCGCTTGAAGCAGCAACGAATTCACACGGCCGATTGTCTTGAATGCAAAGACTCAATGGAGGGATACATTCATCGCATTGAACGCTCGGTCTCGTTTGAAGGAGACTTGACTGCGGAGCAGCGGGTGCGGCTGCAGGAAATCGCGCACAAGTGTCCCATTCACAAAACTCTGACGTCGCCAATCGTGGTTGCTGAACTCAAAGATTAAGAGCAGCGACAAACCTCTTTGGAGTGCGGTGACCTGTCACCGCTTTTTTCGGTCGCGACCTGTCGCGACCGCTTGGTGTTGAGGCTGGTGTAGAGTGCGGCGTCGAGCCGCCGCAGAACAAAGCGGTGACAGGTCACCGCCCTCCAAAACAAAAGGGCTTCCAATCATGCATGATTGAAAGCCCAAGCTGGTCGGGACGCCGAGATTCGAACTCGGGGCCTCACCCACCCGAAGGGTGCGCGCTACCAGGCTGCGCCACGTCCCGTAAAATCCGTCCCTAGTATCTCCGCAAAAAAGTTGTAACGCAAACTGTTAGTAAAATACCGAAAGAGAATTTGCCGCTGAGTCACGCAGATAAGACGCGGATCAGATCAGACCTAACACTGGGTATAAAAAACTCCCCCTGACTGTTTAGCTTGTTTCTTTTGATCTGACCCCGCGTTGATCCGCGTAAATCTGCGGCCAATACATTTCGGTTCAGTGTTTTTTGGAAGGACTGTCGAGCAGGGCCAGTATCTCGCGCAACTCCCGCGCAACTTTACGGAGTGACTTGCGATCTTCAGCGGTTCTTTCCTCAGAACTTCCACGAATCGCAGTCGCCATTCCTTCAGGCGCAGCTTGCGAACCGTTTGTTTCGGATTCCCCGGCCTCATCCTCAGACGTAACGATTTTGAGTTTTCCACCGGCCCGCAGATCGTTTGCCAGACGCTTCTTCGCGCCTGCGATGGTGTACTGGTCTTCGTAAAGCAGTTCCTTGATGCGGAGCGCAATTTCCACGTCGCGCTTGCGATAAACCCGCTGGCCGGCGCGATTCTTTTGCGGCGCCAGCATCGTAAACTCCGACTCCCAATAGCGCAGCACATGAGCCTGCACCCCGGCGAGTTCGCAGACTTCACCGATCTTGAAGAAGAGTTTTTCAGGGATGGCTACGGCAGAACGGCCCATGATCACAATGTCGACGACGGTTCTTCCTGATAAATGTGCAGGATAGAAATTAAAGGAAACTAGTGGCAGGATTGCCAGAAGCCCAGCGAGCCGCCATGTTACTGCCAGCGATTTGGCGTGTCAATGCTTATACTTAGCTGGTGTGAGTTAAAACTGATTCTTAAAGGTATCGCCTAAGGTGCAAACGATGTCCTGGCTCCGCAGGAGCCAAATGTTTATAGACTTCGCGGCCAATCAATGTTTGGGCGCTCCAGCGGAGCGCAACGTGCCGGAAGATGAATGGCGTCGAACTCTACATTTCGCTCCGCTGGAGCGAGGAACCTTTTAGAGCGAATGGTCTATAAACATTCGGTCCCTACGGGACTCAGCGATTTGGTCGGAAACCTTGCCCGAAAAACAGGAACTGGCTTCCAAAGCCACGGAGGTTTTGCAGAGTAAACTAAACGAGGACATCCCTCCAAAATCACGCCTGATAGACGCGTCTTCTTCCTCAAGTTATAATCCGCCTTCTACTCAACTACCATTGCCGCAGACCCGGAGGGTTGTTTCCAACCGTGACGACATCTTTATCACCAGCCTCTCCAGGCGTGTTCCGCCTCGCGGCCCGACTCGACGAAATTGGTTTTTCTGACATCGTTAATATTCGGAATCGCATAATGAAGTTGCGAGCCGGGGGCGCCACCGTCCATCAGTTTGAGGGCGGCGAGCCTTACCTGAACACGCCTGACTTCGTGAAGGAGGCGATGCTGCGCGCGCTCCAGGAAAACAAGACGCGCTATGCTCCATCGTCCGGCGTTCCCGAGTTGCGCGCCGCGATCTCAGATAAGCTACGTTCAAAAAACAACATCCCCGCGCAAGCCGGCGACGTGATGGTGATGAACGGTGGCATGCAGGGTTTGTTTGGCGCATTTCAGTCAGTGGTCAATCCCGGCGACGACGTACTTGTCTTCTCGCCTTTCTGGACTCCCATAAAAGATCTGCTCGCCTATTCGCAGGGACGCGCGCTTTTGGTGCCAACCACCGAAGCCCGCACAGCCGGTCTTGAGAAGACACTGGCGCGTTACATCACGGACCGGACCAAAGCGATCTACTACAACACGCCGCAGAATCCGAGCGGCGTTGTCTTCACGGGTGAAGAAGCGCAAGTGGTCGCGCGTTTTGCTCAGGAGCGCGATCTGATTGTGATTGCAGACGAGGCCTACGAAGATCTGGTCTATGACGGCGATCATTTTTCCATCGCCTCTCTGCCCGGTATGTTTGAGCGCACGATTACCGTGTTCACACTTTCGAAGTCGTATGCGATGACTGGCTGGCGTCTGGGTTACACCGCCGCCGCCGAGCCATGGATGACAGGCCTGCGCAAGACGACACTCTATTCCTCAAACGGAGTTTCAACGCCGACACAGTGGGCGGCCCTCGCAGCTTTTACTACCGAAACCGACATGCTTGAGACGAATCGCCTCGCTTATCTCAAACGGCGCGACTTGCTTTTGGCTGGTCTCAACGAATTGGGTCTGCATTGCGAGAAACCAGCCGGCGCCTTTTACGCGTTTCCCGATGTATCGCGGGTCAGCAGCGATAGCCGTGAAGCAGCCGAGATACTGCTCGAACGCGCGCAGGTTGCCACCGTTCCCGGCGTTGTCTTCGGTGAGCACGGCGAAGGTCATCTGCGGTTTTCTTTCTCCACTTCGCTAGAAAACATCGAAGCCGGACTCGATTCACTTCGCCGCAATCTCTAGGAAATTTCGCCGCGGATTTTCGCGGACTAACGCAGATCTAATCCAAAAGAATTATTCTCAGTTGGTTTTCTGTTCTCATATCCGCGAGAATCTGCGTTAATCTGCGGCTAAGCTCCATGAACGAATTCGATTTCATCAACAAGCTCAGGCTTCGAGTTGAAGACAACGCTGCCTCATCGATCCCTCAACCTTCATCCCTCGTCCGTGGTATCGGCGATGATGCCGCAGTCTTCAAATCGGCCGGTAATGACGTTGTGGTAAGCACCGACCTGCTCGTCGAAGACATAGACTTCCGCCGCGACACAACGCGACCTGATCTACTCGGCCACAAGGCACTGGCGGTTTCACTTTCAGATGTCGCTGCTATGGGTGCGCGACCACGTTGGGCCTTGCTCTCCATCGGCGTTCCCGAAGCAGTCTGGAACTCAGAATTCTTAGACAGCTTCTATTCAGGCTTCTTCGAACTTGCTGCTCGTTACGGCGTCACGTTGGTCGGCGGAGACGTTTCGCGCACGCCCGATAAAATTGTCATCGATTCGATTCTTATCGGAGAAACTCCGAAAGCTGGCGCCGTATTTCGTTCCGGAGCTGCACCCGGGGATCAGATATTTGTCACCGGTTATTTGGGAGACGCAGCGGCAGGTCTGCGTTTGATAGAGCGCGGCGCGCGCTTGCCGTTGCGAAGTGATCAGTCGGCCCAGGTGAATTCAGAAGCAGGTGAACATCATCGACTTGAGTATTTACTGCTGCGTCAACTACAGCCGGAACCGCGAGTCGGCTGGGGCCTGCTCCTGGGAGAACAACAGCTGGCAAGCGCGATGATCGACATCAGCGATGGGCTGTCTTCCGACCTGAATCATCTCTGCGCCGAAAGCAAAGTCGGCGCTCTTATTGACGCCGCCGGCATTCCGATTGATCCGCTGGTAACCGAGCTAAGCGGACGACGCGCGCTAGATCCATTAATGCTCGCGCTGCACGGAGGTGAAGACTTCGAACTGCTATTCACTGTCAACCCAGAGAAGGCAGCCAGGTTGCCCGCGCGCGTGGACGGTGTTTCGCTAACTTGCATAGGTGAGATCAAAGAAGCATCTGAAGGAGTGCAGATTGCCGAAGGATCAAAGCCCTGGAAACTCGAGCCCGGCGGCTGGCAACATTTCAAAGAGGCACCTGGGAGAGGATAAAAGCGGTAAGAAAATTTTCCATTTGTCATTCGCGAATTCGGGTTTGAGGTGCAACTTGAAACTTCGCTTCGCTCCGTAGGAGCGACATGTTTATAGCCGCATACCATCTCCCCCATAATCTTCGCTCCGTGAGGAGCGAAATGTGCTTCCCGCCGGCCAGCGCGCCAGGTTGTTGCGCTCCTACGGAGCTGGACTCTAATAGGGTCGGGCTATAAACATATCGCCCCGCTGGGGCGAAATCCGACAGCATCACTCGTTGCACTCCAAACTTGAATTCGCGAAAGGCAAATGACAAATGGAAAATCTCATCTTCTACCTCTGCTTGTTTGACTACGCTCCCATCCTTACCTAGACTCCCCTGCATGCGCGTCCTTGAGTTTCCAAGGGCGCGTATCTTTAGTAGAGAAGCTCATGCTCAGATTTCGCAACACACTGTCCGGCAAAGTTGAAGAATTTCGCCCCCTGCGCGAAGGCGAAGTTCGCATGTACTATTGCGGCCCAACTGTCTGGGACTACGGCCATATCGGAAACTTCCGTTCAGCCATCGCCGCTGACATCCTGCGCCGCTATCTCAAGTTTAAGGGCTTCAAAGTCACCCACGTGATGAACATCACGGACGTTGAAGATCGCATCATCGCCAAGTCGCAGGAAGCTGGACTCAGCATCGACGATTACACTGCGAAATACATCGACGCCCTCTGGGAAGATTTTGATGCGCTTGGTTGCGAAAGGCCGGAGATAGTCCCGCGCGCGACGCGACATATTCCCGAGATGGTTGCATTGATCGAGAAACTCCTGGCAAGCGACCATGCCTACGAGTCAGACGGGTCCGTCTACTATCGCATCGCTTCCTTTCCCGAGTACGGCAAGCTCTCGAAGATTAATTTCGCGGGCAACATCGCAGGCCGGAGCGATCGCATTGACACAGATCGTTACGACAAAGAGGACGCGCGCGATTTTGCTCTCTGGAAAGAACCTGCATCGACCACCGAGCCCGCCTGGGATTCTTCAATTGGTCGTGGACGCCCCGGTTGGCATATCGAATGTTCGGCAATGTCGATGAAGTATCTCGGAGAAACTTTTGATATTCATGCGGGCGGGATCGACCTGGTCTTTCCGCATCACGAAAATGAAATCGCGCAGAGCGAGGGAGCGACTGGAAAAGAATTCGTTCGCTACTGGATCCACTTCGAGCATCTCAAAGTCGACGGCGAAACGATGTCGAAGTCGAAGGGTAACTACTTCACGTTTCGCGACGTGGCTGCAAAAGGATACTCGGGTAGTGCAGTACGTTATTTTCTGCTGAGCGTTCCTTATAACAAGCAGATCAACTTCACCTTTGATGCGCTCGCCGGCGCCGCGAAAACGCTGGCTGGCCTGCGTGATTTCAAAGCACGTCTGGGCGAAGCGAAGACAACTCCAGGAATGAATGAAGCTCTACATGAAGCGACCGTTGCCGCCGCGCGCGAATTTGAAGCGGGGATGGACGATGACCTCAACACGTCGGTGGCCCTGGCTGTAGTTCACAATTTGACCCGCGTTGTGAACACCGCGCTCGCCAGAAAGAAACTGCAGGAAGAGAACAAGGTTGAACTGGTCGAACTCCTGAAACAGTTTGACACCGTGCTGAACATCTTCGGCGACGAGCAACGCGAGATGCTCGACAGCGAGATTCAGAATCTAATCGACGAACGCCAGGAGGCTCGCCGGCGCCGCGACTTTGCTCGCGGCGATGAGATTCGTGACGAGCTTGCGGGCCGCGGCATAATTCTCGAAGACACCAAAGATGGTGTGCGCTGGAAAAGAAAGTAGGCGTTGCGAATGAATGAGGTAACGCTGGAAACAGAACGACTCATCATGCGTATGTGGCGCGATGCAGACTTCGAAGAGTATGCGGAGCTATGCGCTGATCCGGAGGTGATGCGCTTTCTTGGCGGAAAAGTATTTGATCGCACGGAGGCCTGGCGCCAGATGGCTTCGATGATTGGGCATTGGTATCTCCGCGGCTATGGTATTTGGGCGGTTGAGGAAAAAGATAGCGGGCGCCTGGCTGGACGCATCGGTTGTATAAATCCTGAAGGCTGGCCCGGGTTTGAAGTTGGCTGGACGCTCAAGCGAGAGTTTTGGGGGAAAGGCTACGCAACTGAAGCCGGACGCCGGGCGCTTGAATATGGGTTCAATGAACTCGATAAGCCGCACATCATTAGTCTGATCCATCCTGAAAACCGTGCGTCGATACGCGTTGCTGAACGTTTGGGCGAAACTCTCGAAGGAAACGCAAGGGTCTTTGAGATCGACGTCCTGGTCTATGGCATCGACCGGCCGTGAGTGCCTGCCTTTTGGGTCAAATACGGAACCCGGAGCGGTAGCGACGAGTTTCAACGAGCCTTAGATTTATCCAACCGCAGTGGAATTCCAACTTGAACCCGGTCGCTACCGCTCCCGGTTCCGTATTAGTCGACCCACGACAAGTTGCGCCAAACATAGCGGAAATTGAAAAAGGATCATCGAGAGCCACTCGATGATCCTTTCTCATTCGCGCATCGCAAACTATCAGTTTGCGTTACCGAACAGTCGTTAGAAGCCTGCCGGCGGTGGTCCTCCGTGATGACCGTGACCACCAGGTCCGTGACCAGGCCCGCCATGCTGCTTCATCATCTCATCAGCCTTCACCTTCTGTTCTGGCGTCAGCAAGCTATAAAGCTTCGAGTGCATGCGCAGGTGGTCAATCATCTCATCGGTCTGCAACTGTGCCTGCTGGCTAGCCAGCGGGCGAACTACCGCTTCGTCGAATTGACCGTTGGCAGTCGCAGCGTCGATTTGCTTGCGAATCTCGTCCAGCTTCGCATGACGTTGCTCTTCAATCGGGCGCTGCGCTTCGAACGCCGCTTTGACCTGTTCCTTTTGAGCATCGGTCAGGCTTAATGCCTGAGAAATATGCTCAATCATCTGCTCCGGTCCGCCATGCATTTCCTGTCCCATGCCTCGATGGCCCTGGGCCAGCGCGAAAACCGTCGCGGCCACGACCAGGACAGCGATGCTGGCAATCACTAAAATTCTTTTCTTCATTCTTGTTCTCCTCTTAAATTGGTAAACAGACTTGCTAGTCCGTCTTTTGAAAACTGACAGGCAACCGTCCAGTCAGACGGCGGGTGCAGGAGGCAGGAGCACTATTCCGCTTCTGACTCTTGTTCTTGTTTTGTTGCCTCCTGCCGTCTGCGCCTGCTTCCTGTTCTTCCTGCGATCCCATCGGGCCGCTCGCTGCGTGCCGACTGTTATACGCCAGTTTTCCCGAAGCCGACGTAAAGAGTCAGTCTATCTATGTAAAGTTTTGTAAAGACGCGCGCGCGGCATTCAGTGGTTGACACTTCTTTACAAATACCGCGCCAGCGTTTGCGCTACAATCGCCTGCTCGCGGAGTAATCGTTTGCTCGGGAGTGATGAGGTCAGTACCACCGCGCGGTAGCGGTTGGGTTCCGGATTTTCGATTGACAATCTCCACCGGCAGACCCACCCGCCACCGCGTGGTGTTACTGACCTCATAACACTCAGTTTGAGAGTAGTCAGTTGAATTGAAACATAGACAATGGATCAAATACTCATCATCGACGACGACGTGGCGCTGTGCGAACTGGTGACAGAGTATCTCGAGCCGTTGGGTTTCCAGATCGAGTCAGTCCATCGCGGCGATGCCGGCGCCGAGCGTGCCCTTGCGGGCGAACATTCGCTCGTAGTACTCGACGTAATGCTGCCGGGCCTCAACGGGTTTGAGGTCTTGCGGCGAATACGCGCCGAATCGAAAATCCCGGTCTTGATGTTGACCGCCAGAGGCGATGACATCGACCGCATTGTTGGACTTGAAATCGGCGCCGATGATTACTTGCCGAAACCCTTCAACCCGAGGGAACTGACCGCTCGCATTCGCGCAATCCTGCGAAGGACAACTCCAGAGGCAGCAGTTGAACAGGCCTTGGAAAAAAGACTGAGAGTTGGTGACGTGGAACTCGACAGCGGCACCCGCGCGATTTCTCGGAGCGGCGAAAACGTTGAACTCACCGCCGTCGAGTTTGACCTGTTGGAAAAGTTATTGAGATCGGCCGGACAAATAGTCACGCGCGAGGAACTCTCGAAACAGGTGTTGGGCCGAAGTTCGTCACCTTTCGATCGCAGCATAGACATGCACATCAGCAATCTGCGCAAGAAACTTGGTCATCGCGTTGATGCAACCGAAAGAATAAAAACAGTTAGAGGTGTCGGCTACATTTACGCCCAAGCAAGCGCCTCCGGCGGAAAGTAAAAAACGTTTGCCCCGAAGTTTGTTTCTGAAAATCTTCCTTTGGTTTGGCGCGGTAGTGCTTACCTTCATCGTGCTGACATCTATCGCCGGTGAGTTGATGCATCTGCACTTCGATCCCTCGATGCACCGACCGCCCGATCCGGTGCTGTCGGCGTATGCCAAAGATGCGGCGGAGGAATATGAACAGCATGGACAGGCAGCACTCGCTGCTTATCTCTCGAGAGTTCAGGGCCGGTCTTACACTCGTCTCTTCTTGTTCGACGGTCAGTTGCAGGAACTCTCAGGAGCCAACCTGCCGCCCGACGCGCGCGATGTTGCACGCAGAGTTTTTCAGAGTCAGCTTCCCGAATTCGCAGACCGGGGACGACCGCCGCTGCTTGGCCGCCCGGTGCGATCTGATAGCGGTGAATGGTATGCAATCGTCGCTGAGCTGCCCCCCAGACCCGAGTTTGCATTATTTCACCTTCATCTCGTGGCCATGGCGCTGATTGGAGCAATCTTTTGTTATTGGCTGGCAAAGCATCTCACGTCGCCGGTCGCCAAACTTCGCGCTGCCACTCAAGAGCTAGCAAACGGAAATTTGAGTGTGCGTGTGTCGCCCGCCCTGGGAAACCGTCGCGACGAACTGGCCTCGCTTGCCAACGACTTCGACGAGATGGCGGAAAAGATTCAATTGCTGATCGACCGTCAACGCCGTTTGCTCGGAGACATATCTCACGAACTCCGCTCGCCGCTGGCGCGCTTGAACGTCGCCCTGGAATTAGCGCGTCAGAGATCCGGGAGCGAGGCCACCAGCGCGCTCGAACGCATTCAACGCGAGGCGGAAATTCTTAACGAAATGATCGGGCAACTATTGGCCCTTACGCGGTTGGAAAGTGGCGCCGAAGAGATTAGGAAAGTTGAAGTCAATCTCGAATCGCTCTTACGCGAGGTGGTGAAGGACGCTGACTTCGAAGCGCGCGCTCGCAACCGATCGGTAAGACTCGTGGCGACCGAACCAGTCCGGATAGAGGGCGTGCCAAATCTGATCCGGCGCGCGATTGAAAATGTCGTACGCAATGCGGTGCATTACACGGCTGAGCAGACTGAGGTTGAGATCAAACTCTTTACTGATTCAGATGCACGCGCGGTTATCGTCGTGCGCGATCACGGACATGGAGTTCCTGATGAAGCTCTGAATGAAATCTTTCGTCCGTTTTATCGCGTTGATGAGGCGCGCGATCGCGAAGCCGGCGGTGTTGGTCTGGGACTCTCAATTGCCGAACGCGCGGTGCGGCTGCACGGAGGTCAGGTCGAGGCAGCGAATGCCGCAGGTGGCGGGCTGATCGTGACGATTACTCTTCCGAAGCAAATATCCAGGTAATAACTGAGTTAATTCTCACGTTCCCAGGGGCATCTCAACCTCGGGAATTGAACCATCGACGCGCACCGGTCGTTTATCGCCGCCTAACCCGCAAAATGGTCAATACCTGACTGAGCCATGACAGACTCCTTGTATACCGATCGCAAACGAATAAATGCTTGACTGGGACCAAAACTGGATATAAGCTCCGGCTCGCCCTTAGACTCACGCGCTGTCGCTTCACCTCATGTCCAGTGACCGCTTAAGGAGAAAACCAATGTACTCACCACGTATTTCCTTCGGGGCAGCTTCAGTCCTGTTGTTAATCATCATTTTCATAAGTAACGTCGGAAGATCTTCAAGTCCTCCGCCCGCTCCAGGGAATGATGGGCCAGGGATAGTCAACAGGACCAGCGGCTGCGAAGTTGTCCGCGTCGGCAGCCTCAACTCGTCAAAGATATTGGTAACGCTCAGAAACCATCATCCGCAACGCATCACTGCCTTCGCCATTTCAGTCGGAAAACACTTTGGGGTAACGGAGGAGTTTATCTACTCTGAACTGGAGGGCAGTGTGGGCATCGCTCCTCAGGAAGAGTTTGAAAAGACTATCCCCATTCCTTCATCATTGGAACACGCTCCCTTGCCCAACGTAGAACTACTTGCAGTAGTCCTGGAAGACGGAAATGGAGACGGGGAAGCGCAGATCGTGCAAGCCATCAAAGCTGAGCGACAGGGTGAAGCAATTCAACTGAAACGCGCTCTAAAGGTTTTGAAGTTGTACCTTGAATCTTCGAGCGCGAGGCGGGCTGTTGACCTCGCAAAACTCAGAGGCGAGATGATTGACGTCCTTGGTGATCCTCCGAATGACCAGACCGAACCCCAGGTTTCCTTGCGACTGCGCACAGAACAGCAAAAGGGACTCCAAACGGCCCAGGAGGGTATTACTCGAAGTTTGCTTGAAATTCAGAGTTCTGCTTCGCCTTACGAATCACTTCTCAGACTGCAGCAACAGTACGAACGGGTCCTTGCCAGACTGTGAAGACTGCTACAGAGTCCTCTCGGTTACAACAACCAGCGCATCCCAGTCTAATCTCATGAATAGGTGGACCTCATATGAAAATCCTCTCTACTCGAGCTCTCCTGTTGTTTTCAATTTGTGCGTTTGTCCTAAGTAGTAGTGTCAATATTTTAGGAACTCCGTGTACTCCGTCCGGAACTATCGTCAACGAAACGTATGTTGGTTGCTTGAACATCCAAAAGAATGCCACTTGGGCAATAAGCTGGCCTGACGGCGCCAGCGACACCTTTTCGTTCTCTGGCAATGGAAGTTGTAATCCCAGTTGGTCGTGTTGCGATGAGGCTCATGTCGGGTTAACCGAATGCTGGCCCGCCTTTGGCTATCCAACGGCGAGCACGTCCGGACGATGGAGTGTAGTGGTAGTCAACAAGAACGCCCACGTTTCCTCGGAAAGCTGCGCCGGCGGATGTTCCTCTAGAAATGCGGTGAATTGCGTTACCACGACCACCAGCACGTTTTGGATTGAGCATACGTGTGCATGCACTCAGGAAGTGGTGAACGCGTGCGACGATCAGATGGGGCACCTCGATGAGCATTGTGATTGTAACCACAATGTGGGAATACATACTCCTATTCTCATTGACCTGGAAGGAAATGGCTTTGCGCTGACCAGCGCAACTAGTGGCGTGAACTTCGATCTCGACGCTAACGGCTCGCCAGAGAGGTTGGCCTGGACGAACGCCTCGTCGGACGATGCCTTTCTGGTCCTCGACCGTAACGGAAACGGTTTGATCGACAATGGGCTGGAGCTGTTCGGAGATATAACCCCTCAACCCATATCACTGAATCCGAATGGGTTTGTTGCATTGGCTGTCTATGACAAACCTGAAAATGGTGGAAACAATAACGGGCTGTTACAAGGATCCGATGCGATCTTTTCGTCGCTGAGTTTATGGCGAGACGCAAATCACAATGGGGTCTCCGAGCCATTCGAGTTGAGTTCTTTACAACAGGTTGGATTGCAAACCCTGGAGCTTGACTACAAGAACTCAAGACAGGTTGATGAATTCGGAAATCAGTTTCGCTACCGGGCCAAGGTAAAGGACCAAAGAAATGCACAACTCGGACGCTGGGCTTGGGATGTGTTCCTCACAGTCCAACCTTGATCTTCTGCTCTCTCATGCTTCCGAAAAAGCAAACAGCAGACAGTGAACAACAAAAAGCCGAACTGTGGCTTGTTGTTTACCGGTCTGCTGTGCGCTCTTTACTAACTCTTTGCCGTTTGCTTACTTCGGCGTCACTCCCAAGTTCCACATCAGAAACGAATAGATATCGGCCGACTGTTCGATAGCCTTCGTCGTGTTGCTGGCTCCGTGGCCTGACTTCGTATCGATGCGAATCAGGATAGGGTTACTTCCTCCCTGTGCCGCCTGGAGCACCGCCGCATACTTGAAATTATGCGCCGGCACCACTCGATCATCATGATCGGCGGTGGTTATCAGGGTTGCCGGATACTTCACGCCTGCCTTGACGTTATGTATGGGCGAGTAAGCATAGAGCGCTTTAAACTCCGCTTCGTTGTCACTCGAACCGTAATCCGCGACCCAGTTCCAGCCGATCGTGAATTTGTGGAAACGCAGCATGTCCATCACGCCCGCTTGTTCGACGACTGCCCTAAACAATTCGGGGCGCTGGTTCGACACGGCACCCACCAGCAAGCCGCCATTCGATCCACCCTGAATCGCCAACTTACTCGGCGAGGTGTATTTCTTCGCGATTAGATACTCGGCCGCGGCGATGAAGTCGTCAAAGACGTTCTGTTTCTTGAGCTTCGTTCCCGCTTCGTGCCATTTCTCGCCATACTCGCCACCGCCGCGCATATTCGCAGAGGCATAAACAACGCCCTGCTCGAGTAGGGCCAGGCGCAAGGAGCTGAAGCCAGGCGAATTGGTTACGTTGAAGCCACCGTAACCGTAAAGCACTGTCGGGTTATTACCGTCGAGCTTGATGCCTTTCTTGTGCACCAGAAACATCGGCACGCGCGTGCCGTCTTTGCTGTTGTAGAA
>Ga0134126_10000783_pt1 | contig 39999 bp, 28 predicted proteins | sample KB31752_FD_96881 | JGI IMG/M metagenome (GOLD analysis project Ga0134126, IMG submission 96881) | Terrestrial soil microbial communities with excess Nitrogen fertilizer from Kellogg Biological Station, Michigan, USA - KB3-175-2 | ecosystem: Environmental > Terrestrial > Soil > Unclassified ...
GCAGATGATGGCGTCGGTGGTCTGCTCGGGATGGAGCTGGAACCCCTCGCTGACCTCCACACCGATGCGGTCGCCGCCGAGGAGGTCGACCACTTTGGCGTTGTCGGTCAGGTCCGGGCAGGCCGGGTACCCCCAGCTGTACCGGCCGCCGCGGTACTGCTGGCGGAACAGCCCGGTCAGGGTGGGGCCGTCCTGGTCGACGAAGCCGAGCTCCTCCCGGATGCGGTGGTGCCAGTACTCGGCCAGGGCTTCGGCCATCTCGACGCCGAGGCCGTGGAGGAACAGGTAGTTCTGGTACTCGTTCGCCTCGAACAGCCGGGCGGTCTCCACCGACACCCGGTTGCCCATGGTGACCACCATGAACGAGGCGTAGTCCTCTTCACCGGAGGCCACCGGCCGGAAGTAGTCGGCGACGCACAGCCACGGTTCCTTCCGCTGTCTCGGGAAGGTGAACCGCATCCACTCCGCCGTCCGGGTCTCGTCCTTGAAGACCACCAGGTCGTTGCCGTCGGAGTTGGCGGCGAAGTGCCCGTAGGCCACCTGGGGGACGAGGAGGTTGGCCTCCTTCGCCTTGGCCAGCTCGTCGCGCAGCACCGCCTTCACCCGGTCCTTGAACGCCGGGTCGTCCTCCCCGTCCTCGGGGCGGAACCCCCACTGGTTGCGGAACAGGGCGGTCAGGTTGAGGTAGGCGGCGATGTCGTCGAGGGGGATCCCCTTGGCGATGCGGCTGCCGACGAACGGCGGCGGGAACAGCTGGTTGTCGGTCACCACCTCCGGCGCCCGGGCCGGCTGGCCGGGGACCGGGCTGTTGTCCTGCGGGTCCAGCCGGCTCCGCTTCGGCACCCGGCGCTCCGAGATCTCCCGGCCGAACTCCTCGTCGACCTCGCCGGTCCGCTTGAGGTCCATCAGCCGGTCCATGGTGTGCAGCCCCTCGAAGGCGTCGCGGCCGTAGAACAGCCGGCCGTCGTACACCTCGCGGAGGTCCCGCTCCACGTAGGTCCGGGTCAAGGCGGCCCCGCCGAGCAGCACCGGCACCCCCGACAGGCTGCGCCGGTTCAGCTCCTCCAGGTTCTCCCGCATGATCAGGGTGGACTTCACCAGGAGGCCGCTCATGCCGATGGCGTCGGCCCGGTGCTCCTCCACCGCGGCCACCATCTCGGCGATGCCGACCTTGATGCCCAGGTTGACCACCTCGTAGCCGTTGTTGGTGAAGATGATGTCCACCAGGTTCTTGCCGATGTCGTGGACGTCGCCCTTGACGGTGGCCAGCACCACCTTCCCCTTGCCCCCCTGGTCGGACCGCTCCATGTGCGGCTCCAAGTGGGCCACCGCCGACTTCATGGTCTCGGCCGACTGCAGCACGAACGGCAGCTGCATCTCACCGGAACCGAACAGTTCCCCGACCGTCTTCATCCCGGCCAGCAGCATGTCGTTGACGATGGCCAGCGCCGGGTGCCCGGCGTCCAGGGCCTCGTCCAGGTCGGCCTCCAGGCCGTTGCGGTTGCCGTCGATGATCCGCTGCTCCAGCCGCCGCTCCACCGGCCAGTCCGAGTGGTCGTCGGCCGGACCGGTGGCGGCGCTGGCTCCTTCGAACAGGGCCAGCAGCTCCTGCAGGGGGTCGTAGCCGTCCCGCCGCCGGTCGTAGATGAGGTCCAGGCAGACCTCCTTGGCCCGGTCGTCGATCCGGGACAGCGGCAGGATCTTGGAGGCGTGCACGATGGCGCCGTCCAGCCCGGCCTCCACGCACTCGTGGAGGAACACCGAATTCAGCACCTGCCGGGCCGCCGGGTTGAGGCCGAAGGACACGTTGGACAGCCCCACCACGGTGTGCACCCCGGGCAGCTCGGCCTTGATCCGCCGGATGCCGTCGATGGTCTCGATGCCGTCCCGCCGGCTCTCCTCCATGCCGGTCGACAGCGGCAGCACCAGCGGGTCGAACAGAAGGTCCTCGGGCGCCAACCCGTACCGGTCGACGGCGATGTCGTGGATGGCCCGGGCCGCCCGCAGCTTCCAGTCGGCCGTCCGGGCCTGTCCCTCTTCGTCGATGCAGGTGCACACCACCGCCGCCCCGAACTCCCGGGCCAACCTCAGGAAGGTGTCGAGGCGGGTCCCTTCGGCGTCCCCGTCCTCCAGGTTGACCGAGTTCAACACCGGCCGGCCGCCGATCCACTGCAAGGCGGCGCGGACCACCGGGCCCTCGGTGGAGTCCACCATCAGCGGCACGCTGGACTGGGTGGCGAACCGGCTGGCCACCTCGGTCATGTCGGCCACCCCGTCGGCCCCCGTGTAGTCCACGCAGACGTCGATCAGGTGGGACCCTTCCTTGACCTGTTCCTTGGCCATCGCCACGCAGGTGTCCCAGTCCCCGGCCAGCATGGCCTCCCGGAACTTCTTGGACCCGTTGGCGTTGGTCCGCTCACCGACCGCCAGGAACGAGGTGTCCTGGCGGAAGGGCACCGACGTGTAGATGGAGGCGGCCGACGGCTCTATCTCGGGCTGCCGGGCGGCCGGCGCGGCATTCCGGCAGCGGTCGACCACCGCCGCCAGGTGGCCCGGGGTGGTCCCGCAGCAGCCCCCGATGGCCGTCACCCCGAGCTCGGTGACGAACCGGTGCAGGTAGTCGGCCAGCTGCTCCGGGGTGAGGTCGTAGTGCATCCGGCCGTCCACCACCGACGGCAGCCCGGCGTTGGGCAGGCAGGCGATCGGCACCCGGCTGTGCGCCGAGAGGTGGGCCAGCGGTTCCCCCATCTCCGCCGGCCCGGTGGCGCAGTTCAGCCCGATCACGTCCACCTGCATGGCGTCCAGGGCGGTCAGGGCGGCGGCGATCTCGGTGCCCGGCAGCATCCGGCCGGTCAGCTCGATGGTGACCTGCACCTGCAGCGGCACCTGCCGGCCGGCCGCCGCCATGGCCGCCTTGCAGGCGTTGATGGCCGCCTTCCCCGACAGCAGGTCGAACATGGTCTCGACGATCAGCAGGTCCACCCCGCCCTCCAGCAGGGCCGCCGCCTGCTCCTGGTAGGCGTCGTGCAGCTCGGCGTAGCCGATCTGGCCGAGCGTCGGGAACTTGGTCCCCGGGCCCATGCTGCCGGCCACCCAGCGCGGCCGTTCCGGGGTGGCGTACTCGTCGGCCAGCCGCCGGGCCAGCGCCGCCGCCGCCACGTTCAGCTCCCGGGCCCGGTCCGCCAGGCCGTACTCGGCCAGCACCACCGAGAACGCCCCGAAGGTGTCGGTCTCGATGACGTCCACCCCCACGTCGAGGAACGACCGGTGCAGCCGCTCCACCGCCTCCGGCTTCGACACCACCAGGACCTCGTTGCACCCCTCCAGGTCCGCACCGCCGAAGTCCTCGGCGGTCAGCTCCTGCAGCTGCAGGTTGGTACCGGTCGCCCCGTCGAAGATCACCACCCGCTCGCCGAGCGCGGTCAGGTAGTCCGACGTCGACGGGTCCATCCGACCGAACGGGACCGGCGAACCGGTGGGAGTGGCCACTGATCTTGGCTGGGACGGTGATCCTGGCTGGGACGGTGATCCTGGCTGGGACGGTGATCCTGGCAGAGAGGGCTCGGGCATCGTCGCAAGGCTACCGGCGCCGGCAGGGACCACCGGCCGGGGGGCCACGCCACCAGGGGGGACGAGGGGAGACGGGTAGCATCCGCCGCAGTGCCCTCACCAACGCGGCAACCTCGGATCTACACCGGCACCGGCGACGACGGGACCACCGGCCTCCTCTACGGCGGTCGAGCCCCGAAGTGGTCGCCGCGGATCGAGCTGAACGGCGCCGTCGACGAGGCGCAGGCCCTCCTCGGCGTCGCCCGCGCCGAGTCCGACCACGACTCCGAGCTCGACCGCATGCTGGTCGCCCTGGAGCGGGACCTCTACGTCCTGATGGCCGAGGTCGCCACCCTTCCCGAGCACCGGGCCAAGCTGGTCGCCGGCACCACCCTGGTCACCGCCGACATGGTCGCCGCCCTGGAGGCCCGGATCGACGACCTCCTCGGGCGGTTCGACATGCCCAGCGACTTCGTCATTCCCGGCCACGACCCCCGGTCGGCCGCCCTCGACGTCGCCCGGACCGCCGTCCGCCGGGCCGAGCGCTTGGTCTGGGCCGTTGAAGACCTCCACGCCGGTTCTGGACAGGGGGCCGACGGGGGCTCCGAGGGGGCTTCCGACCGGGGGTCGCTGGTCGGCCCCTACCTCAACCGGCTGTCCGACCTGGTGTGGGCGATGGCCCGGTGGCAGGAGGGGGAGGAGCACCTGGTGGCCCGGGGATCGAGGCGGCGGGGCCGGGTCGCCGGCGGTGCCGGTGCCGACAGGGCCGGTGGCGACGACAAGGCGACAGGAGGCGGAGCGGGCTGATGGCGACGGCGGTGGCGGTGGAGGTCGACCAGGCGGTCCCGGCGGACGTCGGCGCAGTGGGCCTGCCGGTGGTGGCCGGTCCAGACGGCCCGGAGCTCCTGGTGTGGCCCAGGGTGGGTGACGCCGACCAGGCGCCACCCGATCCGGCCCGGCTGAAGCGGGAGGGGTTCTCGGGGAAGGTCGGCCAGGTCCTTGCCTTCCGCGACCCCGCCGGCGGACCGTCCCGGGTGCTGGTGGGCCTGGGTTCTCGAGCCGGGTTGGACCCCGAACGGTGGCGGCGGGCCGCGGCTGCACTCGTCCGGGCGGCCGGCGACGGGGGGACGGCGGCGCTGGTCCTCCCGGACGGTCCACCCGGGGACGACATAGTGGGCGACCTCGGCGAGGTCGGTGCCGCGGTGGCCGAAGGGGCCGCCCTGGCCGGCTACCGGTTCGACGGGTGGCGATCGGAGGGCAAGCCGCCGGCGGTGGACCGCCTGGTGGTCGTCTGGCCCGCCGGGGCCGTCACCGACGACGGGAGGCCCGGCGGTGCGGAAGGCGCTGGGTCCGGTCCGGCGGCCAGTCTGGCCGCCGGTGTGCGCCGGGGGGCTCGGACCGCCACCGCAGTGGCGTTCGCCCGGGACCTCATCAACACCCCGCCTTCCGACCTCACCCCCCGAAGGATGGCCGAGCGGGTGGCCGACGAGTTGGGGGCCCAGCCCGGGACGACCGTCGAGGTGTGGGACGAGGAGCGGATCGCCGCCGAACGGCTCGGCGGCCTCCTCGGGGTGAACCGGGGCTCGGCCGAGCCGCCGCGGTTCATCCGGGCCACCTACGACCCGGCCGCCGCCGGCAACCTCGATGGCGCTGGCCGGGACGGCCGAGCACCGGCCGACGACCGCGGCGACGCCCCGGTGCCGCACGTCGTGCTGGTCGGCAAGGGCATCACCTTCGACTCGGGCGGGCTGTCGCTGAAGACGGCCGACGGCATGACCACCATGAAGACCGACATGAGCGGGGCCGCCATCGTCCTTGGGGCACTGTCGGCCTGTGCCGACCTGGGGGTGCGCGTCCGGGTGACGGCGCTGGCGCCGATCACCGAGAACATGCCGGGTGGCGCCGCCGTCAAACCCGGCGACGTGCTGCGGATCCGTAACGGCAAGACCATCGAGGTGCTGAACACCGACGCCGAGGGGCGGCTGGTCCTGGCCGACGCCCTGTCGCTGGCGGCCGAGGTCGACCCGGCCCCCGACGCCGTGGTCGACGTCGCCACCCTCACCGGGGCGGCCGTGGTCGCCCTCGGGACCGGGATGGGGGCGCTGTTCGGGACCGACCAACCGCTGGTGGACGCCCTCCGGCAGGCCGGGGACCGCACCGGGGAACGGCTGTGGCCGCTACCGCTGCCCGACGACTACGCCGAGCACATCGACTCCGACGTGGCCGACATGAAGAACGTCGGCCGGGCCGGCCAGGCCGGGGCCATCGCCGCCGCCGAGCTCCTGCGCCGGTTCACCGGCGACCTGCCGTGGGCCCACCTCGACATCGCCGGCCCCGGCCGGTCGGCGGAGAGCACCGGGTACCTGTCCAAGGGCGGCACCGCCTTCGGGCTGCGGGCACTCCTGGCCCTCCTCGCCGCCTACGGGGAAAAGGCCGGCCGGGAGGAGGCCCAACCCGCCGACTCGTAGGCCAGGGCCGGGTGGGTGCCGCAGTGCAGCAGGTGCCGTTCCACCCCGGCACGGTCCTGCCCCAGCACCGCCAGGTCCAGGCCGAGCAGTCTGGCCCGGCGCCGTTCGAACGCCATGACCGGGCGGGGCTCGGTCCAGTGGGCGTGCTCCTCCTGGAGCGACAAAGTGAGGCGGCCGAGGTGGCGCTTCGGGATCGGGGTGACCGCCCGGCGGACGGCCAGGACCCCGGCGCCGGCGTGGCGGGCCAACCCGTACCGGGCACAGCGGAGGACGGCCCGGCGGAATGGGGAGTGGCGGCTGCCCAGCCCTCCGAGGCCCAGCGCTCGGGCGGTGTCGTCGAGGTCCAGGTCGAAGCCGTCGGGGGACCGGTCGAGGCCGTCGGCGATCCTCCGGAGGAGCCAGGTCGCCGACGGACCGAGCAACGGGAGCCAGAACCGTTCGACGTAGGCCGAGCGGGGATCGAGGCCGCCGGCCTCGACGGCTGGGTCGTCCCAAGGCAGGACGCGGACCCGGGTCGGCTGGTCGGTAGACCCGGCGGCGGCCTGCCCGCTAGGTCCCGGGACGGGGCCGGCGGCGGCTGCGGTGGGTGGGCGGGGGAGGGCGGTGATGGCGGTCATGCCGGCAGTGTGGGGCCCTGACCTTGCCGCCGACCTTGCACGGTTCCTTGCCGGACATCGGGTTGTCGGGCCGGCGGGTCCGGCATGCCCCGACCCTGGACGCGGGGGGTCGATCCGGGCGATAAGGTCTCCCCGTCCGGCGCCGGCGGTGCCGGACGAAGTCCAACACACTTGTGCGCCCGTAGCTCAGAACGGTTAGAGCACCGCCCTTGTAAGGCGGAGGTCGCGGGTTCAAGTCCCGCCGGGCGTTCTGCGGCGTCTCTCCTGGCCGGAGGAGCGACGTCCTCTTTCTCGAGGTGGTCGTCAGGGCCCCGAATGGGCGCGGCTTGGGCGCGATCGCCGCCGCCGGTGGACCCTTGGTGGACAGCCGCAGATCCACCGCGGAGACCTGGTAGCGCTCGACTCAGTCGGCGAAGGTCATCTTGCGGCCACTCGGGTCGATCCACTCCCGGTACGGATCCCCTTCTCCTTTCGTCGAGCCACCCATGGCCGTCACCTTTGGTGGGGAAGGGGGCGTCGGCCATGTGTCGCTGGCCCTCGTGCCAGTAGGACGCCCCGTACTGAATGCCGAATCGCTTGGATTCGCGCTTGCGAACCCATCCGAAATGACGTCCCTTGCTCACTCTGGCTCCTTTTGCGAATCGATGGTCGTCTGGAACGGTTTGAGTGGGCAACAATCCCGCAGGCAAAGGCAACGTGATGGCTCGCTTGCGTCATGCGTCGAACGGTGGTGGGACTTGATCGTCGAGTACGACCCCAGCACCCACCGTTCTCGCTCGTATCGCGTTCGGGCGAAGGGGCCTCAGTGATCCGACAGGGTTCACTCGGGTACGCGACCTTGGAAGGCAGCGACGCCCAACCAGCACTACAACGTGGCCGTCACGTCCGAGAGCGTGCACGCCGTCAGGATGGTCATGGCCAAGCGTCTTCGGCTAGAAGGTGAGCTGGGAGTCATCTGGACCACCTGGGGCACGGACGACGGCCGTCCCCATCGCCGGCGTCCTCGACGGCCTGACGGAATGGAGACCGGAAGATCTGGAGACGATCGCCGGGCACCTCCGCAGGGCCGGTCTGCGAGTGCGATCGCCCGAGGACGGCGACACCGCCGGGCCCGGATGGAGGGCGGGTTAGGATGGTTGGGTCACCGGGGGGTGCGATGAACATCCTGGTTGCAGGGGCGTCGGGTTTTGTCGGCCGTCGGTTGTGCTCGGCCCTGGACGGGCGCGGGGACACGGTGCGGGCGATGACCCGGCATCCGGAGGACTACCGGGGGCCTGGCACGCCAGTGGGTGCCGACGTGGCCGACGAGGGCTCGCTAGGGTCCGCTGCCCAGGACTGTGATGTCGCCTACTACCTGGTGCATTCGCTGGGCACCCCCAACTTTGAGGAGCGCGACGCGGCCTCGGCCGTTCGCTTCGGCACCGCCATGGCCGAGTCGGGGGTATCCCGGATCGTCTACCTCGGTGGTCTCGGCCGGGACGGCGACGACCTGTCTGCCCACCTGCGCAGCCGCCGGCAGGTCGAGGGCCTCCTCGGACAGAGAGGGGTGCCGGTCACGGTTCTGCGGGCCGGGATCGTCATCGGCCACGGCGGCATCTCCTGGGAGATCACCCGGCAACTGGTTGAGCACCTGCCGCTGATGGTCGTGCCCCGCTGGGTGCATACCCGGACCCAGCCCATCGCCCTTTCCGACGCCGTCCGCTATCTGGTGGGTGTCCTCGACGTGCCCGAGACGGCAGGCCGGGTGTTCGAGGTGGGGGGCCCAGACGTCCTGGAGTACCTGGACATGCTGCGCCGGCTGGCGGTGATCGAGGGCCGGCCGAGGTTGATGTTCCCCGTGCCGATGCTGACGCCGTCACTCTCCGCGCTCTGGTTGTCGCTCGTCACCACGGTGGACGCGGCGACGGGCCGGTCGCTCATCGACTCCATGACCAACGAGGTGGTCGTGGACGACGACACCATCCGTGCCCTCGTGCCTTTCGAGCCCATGGACTACGACACGGCGGTCCTCCAAGCGCTCGCCGAGCGGGCCCGGGAGGCCCGCCCGTGATCACGACCGCTGGCCGCCGATGCAGAAGTCAGACGGGCGGGTCGTTGTGCTCCTCGTTCCCGGTGGACCCTTCTCGGACGCCGGTTCCGGCTCGACAACGCCGACGCCAGCGCATCATCGTGGCCTCGACCTCCTTGGCCGGAGCGACGCTGCTCCACTGGGCTCTCTCCAGCAGGCCCGGCTCGCGGCGCTTCTACGCCCTCACGTTCGCCACCGCCGGCACCTGGATCGTCGGCGGCCTGACCGGGCCGACCGTTCGCCGCTCCGCTCCGGCGTCGACCTGGCCACCCGACGGCTCGCTCCTGGCCCCGATCGCCATCGGAACTCTGTCGTTCGGGGCGTTCTATGGCGCTGCCCTCGTCGCCCGACGCGTCCCGGTCCTCGACAAGGCCATCACCGAGGTCATGCGGTACTCGCACCTCGGTTCGGGCCCGCTGGTGATTCTGACGTCGCTCGTCAACGGGGTTGGTGAGGAGTTGTTCTTTCGTGGCGCCGTGTACGCAGAGGCCGGCAACTTCCACCCGGTGGCCGTGTCCACGGCGGTGTACGCCGGGACGACGATCGCGACCGGGAACCCAGCCCTCGCCTTGGCCTCGGCGGCGATGGGCACGCTGTTCGCCTTCCAGCGGCGGACGAGCGGCGGGGTCCGCGCCCCAGCACTCACTCATCTGGTGTGGTCCGGCCTCATGCTGCACTACCTGCCGCCGTTGTTCCGCCAGACCCACCGACCAGACCGGCAACCCCGACGCCGGCGGGCGCCGGCGGGTATCACCGTCACCGCGACGCCCGAGGACGACGCAGTACAGGGATGGAAATATTGCACGTCAGCAAGCAATTAGGAATCGTCCGGTAAGACCACACCAGGCAATTGATCTCAGCCACGCCCAGGTACCGGGCGACGCCAGCCGCGCCGCGCTCGTGCGATCCATCGCGTCCCCGCTCCGCCGCCCAGGCCCACCGATTTGCGGTGCCACACGGATTGCGGTAAGAGCCTGGTGACAAATAGTTACCGTTCGGTTACGATGCCGGTATAGCCCGACGATGTTCCGTCGGGCGGGGGGAGGCGTGTCGTTTGACGCCTGACGTCCGGTCGAAGCCGACCACCGGCACCCGGCGGCTCAGCCACCGGGGCACCGTAGCCACCGGCCCGGATTCCGAGGCCGGGCTGCGAGTCGCCGAGCTGACGGTCCGGTTCGGCGGCCTGACGGCCCTCGACCAGGTGTCCCTCGAAGTGGCCCCCCATGAGGTGGTCGGGCTCATCGGTCCCAACGGTGCCGGCAAGACCACCCTGTTCAACGCCATCACCGGCTTCGTCCGACCGACGCACGGCGACATCACCTGGCAGGGCCACCCGCTCCGGCGGCACCGCGCCCACCACCTCGGCCGGCTGGGCATCGCCCGGACCCTTCAGGGCGTGGGCCTGTGGGCCGGGCTGACCGTCCTCGAGAACGTCGCCTGCGGCGCCCAGCCGTCGCTCCACGCCGATCTGGCCTCCGCCCTCACCGGGACGTGGCGGTCCAGCCGGGAAGAGGGAGCGGTGAACGACGAGGCAGTCGCCCTCTTGGCCGACCTGGGCGTTGCCAGTTGGGCCAACCAGCTTCCCGCCGCCTTGCCGTACGGGGTACAGAAGCGCGTCGCCCTGGCCCGGGCCCTCATCAGCCGGCCCCGGCTCCTCCTCCTCGACGAGCCGGCCAGCGGCCTGTCCATCGCCGACATGGACGAGCTGTCGGCGAGGATCCTCCGGCTCCGCGCCGAGATGTCCGTCCTCCTCGTCGAGCACCACATGGACCTCGTGATGGCCACCTGCGACCGCATCGTGGTGTTGAACTTCGGGGAAGTCGTCGCCGCCGGCACCCCCGCCCAGGTGCAGGCCAGCCCGGAGGTCACGGCCGCCTACCTCGGCCAGCCGGTCGACCTCACCACCGACGGTCACCGGGCGGGCACCGCCGACGGACCGCGGCAGAGCACCGCCGACGGCCGCGGGCCGGGCCGCCGGGTGGAGCCCGGGCGGCGACCGACGGCGCCCGGACCGCCCGCCGCACCCGCCGCACCCGCCGCACCCGCCGCACCCGCCGCACCCGCGGCGCCCGCGGCACCAGCGGTGCGTGCCGTACCCGCGGTACCCAACGAGCAGCGCCACGACCGCAGCCGGGGTCGGGCGATGCTGCGGGTCGAGGGCCTGTCGGTCCGCTACGGGGCGGTGCAGGCGCTCCAGGACGTGTCGTTCGAGGCCGCCGACGGGGTGGTCACCACCGTGCTGGGGGCCAACGGCGCCGGCAAGACCACGCTGGTGCGGACCCTGAGCGGCCTGGTCCGTGCCCGGGGCGGAACGGCGACGTTCGACGGCGAGCCCCTGATCGGCAAGGACCCCGAGACCATCGCCCGCCTGGGCATCGCCCACGTCCCCGAAGGCCGGGGGGTGATCGTCGAGCTGACCGTCGAGGAGAACCTTCGCCTGGGCACGCTCAACCGGCTCCGCCGGCCGGAGCGTCGAGGGGCCATCGACGAGATCTACGACCTGTTCCCGCTGCTCGACGCCCGTCGCCACCAACCGGCGGCGACCCTGTCCGGCGGCGAGCGCCAGATGCTGGTCATCGGCCGGGCCATCGTGTCACGTCCTCGGCTCCTCCTCCTCGACGAGCCGTCTCTCGGCCTGGCACCCATCGCCACGGCCCAGATCATGGCCGCCATCGGGGACCTCACCTCCCGCCGGGGCATCGGCGCCGTCCTCGTCGAGCAGAACGCCCGGAGCGCCCTGTCCGTCGCCGCCTGGGCCGTCGTGCTCAACCTGGGCCGGGTGGTGCTGGCCGACCAGCCTGAGCGGCTCGCCGGCGACCCCAACCTCCGACACCACTATCTGGGGTTCTGACCATGGGCTTCTTCGTCGACGTCGTCCTGAGCGGGGTGACCAACGGGATGGTGTTCGCCGCCATCGCCCTCAGCCTGGTCCTCATCTCCCGGGCCACCGGCGTGGTCAACTTCGCCCAGGGGGCCATGGCGATGTTCACCACCTTCGTGGCCTACAGCCTGCTGGTGCAGGGCATCGGCTACTGGCCGACGTTCTTCGTCGCCATCGCCATCGGGTTCGTGTTCGGCGGGGTGGTGGAGCGGACGCTCATGCGGCCGCTTCACGGCCGGTCGCCGCTCAACCCGGTGATCGTGACGATCGGTCTGCTCGTCGTCTTGGAGGGCGCCGCCGGCAGCATCTGGGGCAACACGTCGCGGAAGTTCCCGGCGGCCTTCTCGCAGAGCGGCCTGGTCATCGGGACGACCCGGGTCGCCTTCTCTCCCTTTGACGTGTTCATCGTCGTGGCGGTGCTCGTCCTGGTGGCGGGGATCGTGGCCCTGTTCCGGTGGACCGACCTCGGGCTGCGGATGCGGGCGGCGGCGTTCTCGCCCGAGGTGGCCCGCCTGCTCGGTGTCCGGGTCGGGCGCCTCTTCACCCTCGGCTGGGCCCTGGCCTGCGCCGCGGGCTCGCTGGCCGGGCTCCTGATCGCGCCGCTGACGTCGTTCAGCCCGTACTACATGGACCTGTACCTCATCTACGGCTTCGTCGCCGCCGTCCTCGGAGGCCTCGTCAGCCCGATCGGCGCGCTGCTCGGCGGCCTGACCACGGGGCTCGCCATCTCCTTCGCCGGCGGCTACATCGGCCCGGACGTTGAGCCGATGGCCGCGCTGGCCCTTCTCCTGATCGTGCTCATGGCCCGGCCGCAGGGTTTGTTGGGAGGTTCCGCGGCCCGACGGGTGTGACGACCAGCGTCAGCCCTCCGCCCGTCGGTGACCTGGCCCCCGAACCGTCCGCGCTCCGCCGGCTGGCCCGGTCGGCCGAGCGGCTCCGGCTCCCGCGCCAGCCGCTGGTGCGCAACCTCATCTTCTTCGTCCTCGGCGGCGCCTTCTTCTACGTCGTCACCGTTTCCGTCAGCGCCTACAACGACTTCCAGATCGGCGAGATCGCCCTGTACGCGGTGGTGCTGGCCGGCTTGAGCCTGCTCACCGGACTCAACGGGCAGTTCTCCCTGGGGCAGGGGGCGTTCATGATCATCGGCGCCTACGCCCTCGCCCTTCTCCAGACCCATGCCCCGATGAACCTGGCGCTCGAGCTGGTGATCGCCACCCTCGTGGCCGCCGCGGCAGGCGTGGTCGTCGGCCTGCCGGCGGCTCGACTGAGCCCGCCGTACCTGGCCGGCGTCACCTTGTTGCTCGCCCTCGGCCTGCCCCAGCTGGCGGACCAGTACGGCTCGGTGTTCGGCGGCGAACAGGGGCTGACCACGACAACGCCCACCGCCCCGGGATCGATCAGCGCCGAGCAGTGGTTGGCCTGGATCCAGATCTTCTGCGCCATGGTGGTGGTCCTCCTCCTGGCCAACCTGGTCCGCAGCCGGTTCGGGAGGAACTTCCGGGCGGTGCGCGACGACGAGGTCGCCGCCTCGGTCAGCGGCATCCACGTCGCCCGGACCAAGGTGCTGGCCTTCGCCATCAGCGCCGGCTGCGCCGGGCTCGGCGGCGCCCTCCTCGCCCTGTCCACCGGCGTCGTCAACGTCGGCGAGTTCCCGCTGTCGCTGTCCATCGCCCTCCTGGCCGCCATGGTCCTGGGCGGCGCCGGCTCCCTGATCGGCATCTGGTGGGGGGCCGTCGCCCTCGTGTACATGCCGACATGGAGCACGTCGCTGTCCAAGCACCTCTCCCTCGGCACGTCGGCCGCCGCCTACCTGTCGGACGCCATCTTCGGCGCCGTCCTCATCGTGGTCATCCTCGTCGCACCCACCGGCGTCCAGGGAGGCGTCCGGTGGGTGCTGCGCCGCCTCTGGGTGGCCGCCGTTGGCCAGCAGAACCTCAGACAAGCCACAGATGGAGGAGAAAGAGGGGAGGAACGAACATGAAGATCCGAAGCAGTCGACCGGTCCGATACCGGTCGGTGGCGGCGGTGGGCGCGGCGACCGCCGTGTTGGCCGCCTTCACCGGCGTCGGGGGACCGGCGTCCAGCGCCGGCGCGGCCGGCACCACAGGGGTGACGAGCGACTCGATCACCATCGGTGCCACCGTGCCGCTGACCGGCCCGGCGGCCCCCGGGTACAGCGAGATCGCCCCGGCCATGAACGCCGTGTTCAACTGGGTCAACGCCCGAGGCGGCGTCTACGGCCGCAAGATCCACTACATCTACCTCGACGACAAGTACAACCCGGCGACAACGGCCAAGCAGACCCGCAAGCTGGTGCTGACAGACCACATCTTCGCCGACGTCGGCTCGTTGGGGACGCCGACCGATCTGGCCATCCAGAAGTACCTGCACTCGGAGAAGGTCCCGCACCTCTTCATCGAGTCGGGCTGCAATTGCTGGAGCACACCGAAGTACCCGGAGACGCTCGGGTGGCAGCCCCCGTACACGACGACAGGCAAGATCCTCGGCACCTACATCAAGGCCAACTTCAAGGACCAGAAGGTGGGTGAGCTGTACCAGGACACAGAGTTCGGCATGGACGTCATGAAGGGCATCAACCTCGAGCTGCCGGCGTCACAGGTGGTGAGCAAGCAGACCTACGTCGTCACAACCCTGTCGGGCGCCATGACAACCCAGATGGCGGCCCTCAAGGCGGCCGGCGCCCAGGTGGTGGTGATGGCGACCATCCCGGCAGCCACCGCCTTGGCCATCCTGCCGGCGGTGAAGCTCGGCTTCCACCCGCAGTACGTGGTCGACAATGTCGGCGCCGACGCACCGACGGTGGGTCCGCTGCTGGCGACATTCACCACAGCCGCCACCAAGACAAAGTTGTTGGCGGCGGCGGCGAAGGGCCTCATGAACGGGGTCGTCACCAACGCCTACCTGCCGCCGGAGAGCACAGCGACCAACCCGTGGATCAAGGCGGAGAGCGCCCTCCTGCAGAAGTACACACCGACACTGTGGGCGAAGCACGGGCTCGACGGGAACACCGAGTACGGGGTGGTCCTCGCCTACACCTTCGTGCAGGCGCTGAAGGCGGCCGGGAAGGACCTCACCAGGACAACCCTGATGAACGCCATCAACACCAAGGCGAAGTCGTTCGGCGCCCCGGGCCTAGTGCCGCTCAACTACTCGAAGGACGTGCACTACGGGTTCATGGGGAGCCAGGTCGTCAAGCTGACAGCGTCGGCCGGAACGTACACCACGCCGTCCGGCACCTGGCCGGTCGCCAAGGCGGTGAGCCCGGTGTACGTCACCACAACGGGCAGCGGGAAGGTGACGGTGTACAAGGGCACGGAGCCCCCGGTGCCCAGCGAGGTGGCCAAGCTGACAGCGGCGCGCTGACCTCTGCTTACCGCATCTCCAATGCTATCGATGGTATTGCCATAGGGCTGCCCCTCATTCATGGGTCATGAAATCTGTGGCTAAGCCGGAGTAGAGCTCCATCGCCACGGTGGGGATCAGCGCGTCGGAGGACCCTCGCCCAGCGAGCAGCCGGAGCCCACAATGCTCGGACCCGGCCTTTCGTCATGAAACTGTAACCGTAAGGAATGGGCTCGCCGTGCGTTGAGGTTGTGACACGTCAGGGCTTTAGTTCGCTCAGCCATTGACCGATCAAGCTTGTCGCATAGCGAATAGGGGATGGAAGTGATGCATCGGAAAAACCATTTCCGGTTTGTGGGTCCCGCCCGGCCAGGCCGCCTCCTCCGACGAGCCGCCATGGCGCTGGCGCTCCTGGCCGGCGCACTCAGCGCCGTGACCTTCGGCGCCATCACCGCCACGTCGGCGGGGGCCACCACGCCCGGCCACCCGGGCACCCCGCAGGCAGGCACCGAGGTGTACCAGGAGACGTTCACAAACGGGTACAGCGGGGCGGCCGTGGGCATCCAGAACTACACCGGCAGCGCGACGGCGGACAACGAGCCGTACACGGCCGACCCGTACTGGCAGGCCGGGACGGACTGCAACGGCTGGATCTTGAATGCGTCGACCCCGCAGCCGGCCAGCGATCCCTGTGTGGCCGGGGGCAACATCAACGGCTTGACCGCATGGCAGAACCTGCAGAACCTGGTGGGGGTACTGGGCCAGGCGGATGGCATTGGCGCGAACAACTTTGCGGTGTCCGAGCAGACCGGGGGCAGCTCCCCTGGGGGTCCGAGCGCGGCGCCGGGTGCAGAGCTCGAGACGACCACCGACAAGGTCCCGATGGTGGCCGGCCACTTCTACGACATCTCGGCGTACTTCGGGGTGATCGCCTACTTCGGAACGACCGGCGCCAACTGCGACGGCTCTGATCCCAACTTGACCTTCTCCTTGCTGTCGTCGACGTCGGGGGCGCAGGCCATCGGCTCGGGCCTCGACCCCTGTACGGCTCCGGGCGCGACGCTCTATACCGTGCCCGGCGGACAGCAGTACGCCGCCGCACAGCTCATCTCCAACGCCTACCGGTGGCCGGCCGGCGCTGGCTCGACGGCGGGGGTCGAGCTCTACAACGCCAACGACGCAGGCGGCGGCAACGACAGCGCGTTCTCCGACCCCCAGGTCGTCGACGTCACCCCCCAGCTCGACAAGTCGTTCTTTCCGTCCACCATCGACCTCGGCCACACATCGACGCTCACCTTCACCGTCACCAACACCAGCGAGCTGGGGGCGAAGGATGGGTGGTCGTTCTCCGACGCCCTGCCGGCCGGCCTGACGGTGGCCTCCCCTGCCGGTGCCACCACCACCTGTCCGGCCGGCACGGTCAGTGCGGCGGCCGGGTCGACCACGGTGGGCGTCACCGGCGGCGACCTGAACGCTACAGAGAAGACATGCACGGTCAGCGTCCACGTGATCGCCGCAGCGACCGGGACCTACACCAACGGGCCGGGCAACGTGACCGAGACAGGGCTCAACCCGCCGGGCACCGCCACCCTCACCGCCGACCCCCAGCCGGTGTGGACCTGCAGCGCCTTCGGCTATCTGTTCCAGGATCCGTCCGGTACGCCGCCGGGGACAATCTACCAAGTGACACTGGCCACCGGTGCGTTCACTACGAATGGGTCGACGCCAGGGAACGTGAACGCGGTCGGTTACAACACCCTCGACAACTACATGTACGGCTGGGACAACACGACCAACGAACTCGTCAAGATTGGGAGTGACGGGTCGCTCGTCTCGTTTGGCGTACCCACCGGGATACCGGCTCCCGTCGCGGCGGAGGGGTTCAACATGGGGGACTTCAACGGCTCGGGTGACTTGTTCATCGCGGCCACGGGGACCGGAGAATCGGACAACTGGTACGAGATCGATCTGTCGCCTGGCTCGCCGACATACGGGAAGGCCATTGCCGGCGGCATTCTCCCTGCACTTTCAGGCACGACGGGCTTGCCTGCGGACTGGGCCTATGTCAACGGCGATTTCTACGGCGTGTCGAGCACGAGCGGGGCGGACGCCGACTTGGTCGAGTTCAGCCCCACTACGGGGACTCTCAGTAACCTCGGGCCGGTCCCCGGGGTCCCCGGCACAGGCCTCTAAGGCGCCGCCTATGCCTCGCCGGGGGGCTACCTGTGGGTGTCGAACAACGTGACGGGCGAGATCTACCGGATCACGGTCACGACGAAGACGGCCATCGCCGCCTCACCCGGCCCCCCGTCGGGACAGAACGACGGCGCCCGGTGCGCCTCGGCCCCCATCCCGACCATCACGGTGGCCAAGACAGTGGGCGGCCGGGTGCAGACGGCCGACCAGTTCACCGTCGGGCTGAAGAACAGCGGCGGGACCACGGTGACCTCGGCCACCACGGCCGGGACGGCCACCACGGCATCGACCACCAACTGGCCGGTGGCCCAGGGCGCCACCTACACCATCACCGACGGCATGGCGGCGGGGTCCCCTGACCCCCTGGGCGACTACGTCCCGACCATCGCCTGCACCGACACCACCACCGGGGCCCCGGTGACCCCAGGGGGCAGCGCCCCCAACTGGACGGTGCCGGTCACCACCACCGACGCCCTGCGCTGTGTCGTCACCAACACCCCGGCCCCGGTGGGCCTGGCCGTGGCCAAGACCTCGTCGCCCAATCCCTACGTGGCCGGCACACCGTTGACCTACACGGTGACGGTGACCAACGCCGGGCCGGCAGCGGCGGTGAACGCCAGCGTGTCCGACCCCCTGCCGGCTCCCCTCCAGGGCGCCGGGTTCACCTGGACCTGCGCCGCCTCGAGCGGGGCCACCTGTGCCACCTCGGGCAGCGGGAACATCACCGACACCGTCACCATCCCCGCGGGCGGCCAGCTGGTCTACACCGTCGCCGGCACCGTCCCCTTGGGGACGACGGCCGAGCTGACCAACACGGCCACGGTCACCCCCAACCCCCACCAGTCCGACACAGGCTGCACGCCGTCGTGCTCGGCCACCAACCAGAACCCGCCCCAGACGGTGGACCTGGCGGTGAAGAAGGCCGCCACCCCGAACCCTTATGTGCCGGGGACGCCGTTGACCTACACGGTGACGGTCACCAACGCCGGTCCGGCCACGGCCACCGGGGCCACCGTGTCCGACCCCCTACCGGCCACACTGGCCGGGGCCGGGTTCACCTGGACCTGCGTTGCCTCGGCCGGCTCCACCTGTGCGGCGTCGGGGTCGGGGAACATCACCGACTCGGTGACCATCCCGGCGGGCGGCAAGGTGACCTACACCGTCACCGGGACCGTGCCCTCGACCGTGGAAGGGACGCTGACCAACACGGCCACGATCACCCCGCCGTCGGGGGACAACGACCCGGGCTGCACCCCGAACTGTGCCTCGACGGTGACAGATCCCCCGCACCCGACAGTGGACCTGGCGGTCACCAAGACCGCCACCCCCGATCCCTACGTGGCCGGCCAGCCGCTCACCTACACGGTGACGGTGACCAACGCCGGACCGTCCGAGGCCATCGGGGCCAGCGTGTCGGACCCACTGCCGGCCGCCCTCCAGGGGGCGGGGTTCACCTGGACCTGTGCCCCCTCGGCCGGGGCCAGTTGTGCGACGACGGGGTCGGGGAACATTTCTGACACCGTGACCATCCCGGTCGGCGGCCAGCTGGTCTACACCGTCACTGGGACGGTGCCCACGGGGACCACGGCCACCCTCACCAACACCGCCACGGTCACCCCCCCGCCGGGGTCGAGCGACACAGGCTGCACACCGAACTGCTCGGGGACCAACCACGACCCGCCGGCCACCGTCGACCTGAAGGTGACCAAGACGTCGACCCCCGACCCCTACATGGCCGGCCAGGTCCTCACCTGGACCATCACCGTCACCAACGGCGGCCCCGACACCGCCACGGGAGCCACGGTGTCGGACCCCTTGCCCGGCGGGCTGACAGCGGCCGGGTTCACCTGGACCTGCACGCCGTCCACCGGGGCGACGTGCACGACCACGGGCTCGGGGAACATCACCGACACCGTCACCATCCCCTCTGGGGGCCACCTGGTCTACGCCGTCACCGGGACCGTGCCGGCCGGGACCACCGGGGCGTTGGACAACACGGTGACCGTCACCCCGCCGAACGGGTACGTGGACACAGGGTGCACCCCGAACTGCTCGACAACCAACCTCAACCCACCCCAAGTGAAGCTGTCGGCCACCAAGACCTCCACCCCCAACCCCTACGTGCAGGGGGAGCCGTTGACCTACACGGTCATCGTCAAGAACACAGGACCCTCCCAGGCCACAGGGGCCAAGGTGACAGATCCCTTGCCGACGGCCCTCCAAGGCGCCGGGTTCACCTGGACCTGTACGCCCTCGGCCGGGGCCACCTGTGCGGCCAAGGGGGCGGGCAACATCACCGACACCGTCACTATCGCCGCCGGTGGCCAGGTGGCCTACACCGTCACCGGGACGGTGCCGCTGACCACCACGGCCACCCTCACCAACACGGTGACGGTCACCCCACCACCCGGTGACGTCGACACAGGCTGCACACCGAACTGCGGGGCCACCAACACAGACCCGCCGATCACCCCCCAGCCAGCCATGTCGGTGGTCAAACACGCCGGGACCCCCGTCGACGCCAACCACGACGGGGTGATCGGCGACGCCGGTGACACCATCGCCTACACCTTCACCGTCACCGACACCGGCAACGTCCCGATGATGAAGGTGGCCGTCAACGACTCCAAGGTGGGGGCGGTCAGCTGCCCGCAGGCCAGCCTGCTGCCCGCTGGGACCGAGACATGTGCCACCACCAGTCCCTACACCATCACCGCCGCCGACGTGACGGCCGGGTCGGTGGCCAACACGGCCACCGCCACCGGGACCGATCCCCAGGGCACCGTGGTCACCTCGGCCGCCTCCACCGTCACCACCCCGACCAAGCCGGCCCCGGCGGCACCAGCCACCACTACGCCATCCAGTCCGCCGTCGTCCCATGTCGTGCCGCTGGCCAGCATCCCCACCGGCCACGGCTGGTGGTCACCGGGCAGCCCCGGTGGTTGGCTCCTGGCCCTCCTCGGAGGCGTGCTGGTGGTCGGCACCATCGGGGTGGTCGGTCTCCAGGCCCGTCGCCGGCGGCGGTTGTCGGGGGACGCCGAGTGACTCAGCCGACGGCCTGTGCCACGGCGTCGACCAGCCCGGCCGCCCGTTGGTCGCCGCCCAGGTTCGGCTGCATCTGGTTCATGACGTAGGCGAAGGCCACCCCGGTGTCCGGATCGGCGAAGGCGACCGAGCCGCCGGCGCCGGGGTGGCCGAACGACCGGGGACCCATCAGCGGGGTGAACCGGCAGGGGAGGAAGAAGCCGGAGCCGAACCGGCTGTCGACCAGCAGCACCCGGTCGGGCCCGGCCGCCTGCTCGACGGTGGCCGAGGCGACGGTGGCGGGGTCCAGCAGCCGATGCCCGTCCACCTCACCGATGGTGGCGGCGTAGAGCTTGGCCAGAGACCGGGCGGTGGTGATGGCGTTGGCGGCCGGCAGCTCGGCGGCGTGGACGGCCGGGCTGTTGAAGTTGAACGGCGGCTGCGTGACGTTGAGGGCCCGCAGGGTCAGCGACGCCGGGTCCAAGAACGCCTCCAACCGGCGGCGCTGGTCCGTTGGGATGGCCGCCAGGGCGTCGCGGTCGGGGGGTGGGGCGGCCAACAGCCGGCTGACCCGGTGCTCCTCGGTCTCGGGCAGGCCGATCCACAGGTCCAGGCCCAGCGGGCCGGCGACGTCGTCGGCCACCACCTCGGCCAACCGGCGGCCGGTGGCCCGCCGGACCACCTCGCCGACCAGCCAGCCGAAGGTGATTGCGTGGTAGCCGTGGGCGGTGCCGGGCTCCCACAGCGGCCGCTGGGCGGCGAGGGCGTCCACCGCCGGCCCCCAGGCCAGGGCGTCGTCGACGGCCGGGGGGTCGTCGAACACCGGCAGGCCGGCCCGGTGGCTGAGCAGCCAGCGGACCGGCACCGTCCCCTTCCCCTCGGCGGCGAATTCCGGCCAGTAGTCGGCGACCGGTGCGTCGAGGTCGAGTAGCCCCCGCTCGGCGAGCCGGTGGACGGCGATGGCCGTCACCCCCTTGGTGGACGAGAACACCAACGTCAACGTGTCTCTGTCCCACGGGGTGCCCGACCGCCGGTCGGCCTGGCCGGCCCACAGGTCCACGACCTTGCGGCCGTGGTGGTACACCGCCACCGCCGCCCCGACGTCGCCGTGGCGGGCGAAGTTGTCCTCGAACGCTTCCTTCACCCCGGCGAACCGGGGCGCCACCTCACCGGCGATGTCCATCTAACCAGCGAGGTCCATCGGCTACCAACCACCCCGGTGGATCCGCTCGCCGGCCACCGGCGTCGGGCGGTCGAGCGACGGCGACCGGTGGTCGTCGCCGTCAGGGTGGCCCAGGAGGACGGTCCCGAACAGCCGCCATCCGTCCGGGACCCCGAGGGCGCCGAGGAGGGTGGCCTCGCCCCGGAAGTTGCCGAGGAAGCAGGCGCCGAGGCCGGCATCGGTGGCCCCGAGCAACAGGGTCATGGTGGCGAAGGCGGCGTCGCCGAACCAGTACGGCACCGGCCAGGCCGCCTCGGCGGCGTCCAGCCCGGACCCCGCCTTGTCGGCCTCGGCGTACCGGGCCAGGTACGACGGCGGCGACGCCAGCGAGAGGGCGACGACCGGGGCGCGGGAGAGGCCGGCCCACCGCGACGACCGGGCCCGCCACTCCTCGGTGGTGGTGTGCGCCCAGTAGCCGGCCGTCTGGTCGGCACCGGCCAACACCAGCCAGGCGGTGCCCCGGGTGTTCCCGGCCGACGGCGCCCGGAGGGCCTGGTCGAGGAGCCCGTCGACCAGGTCGGGGTCGACCGGACGGTCGGCGAAGCTGCGGACCATCCCCCTGCGACGGACCACCTCACCGAGCTCCACCGGACCTGTCTAGCCGGCAGGGGGCCCGTAGCCGGCAGAGAGCCCCCTCCGTCTTTCTCCGACGTTTCCGCGGAAACGTCTCGGGTGAGAAACGTCTCCGCGGAAACGCTTTTTCGGCGAGAAGGCCGCCTGGGCGGGAATGTTGACCCCGCTGGTAGGGTTTTAGACAGGCGGACGCGAAGGACGAGGTCGGAGGTCGAAAATGCCCACGCCGAGAGAGCTGCTGAACCAGGCGAAGTCGGTGATCACCGAGGTGGACGCCGACGAGGCGGAGCGGCGGCTGGGGCAGTCGACGTTCCTCGACGTCCGGGAGCCCGACGAGTACGAGCAAGGGGCGGTGCCCGACGCCGTCCACCTGCCCCGGGGCCACCTGGAGTTCCAGGTGGAGGGCCGGATCCCGGACAAGGACACCGCACTGGTCGTCTACTGCGCCGGCGGGGTCCGGTCGGCGTTCGCCGCCAAGACCCTCGGTGAGCTGGGGTACACCGACGTGGTGTCGCTGATCGGTGGGTTCAACAAGTGGAAGGACGAGGGGAAGCCGTGGTCGGCGCCGAAGACGCTGACGCCCGACCAGCGGAACCGCTACCAGCGGCACCTCCTCCTACCTGAGGTGGGGGAGGCCGGGCAGCAGAAGCTGCTGGAGTCGAAGGTGCTGCTCCTCGGGGCCGGCGGCCTGGGATCGCCCGCCGCCCTTTATCTGGCCGCCGCCGGGGTGGGGACCCTCGGGATCATCGACATGGACGTCGTCGACGAGTCCAACCTGCAGCGGCAGATCCTGCACAACATGGACCGCATCGGCGACCGGAAGGTGGACTCGGCCAAGAAGACCCTCACCCTCTTGAACCCGGACGTCAGTGTGGTGACCTACGACGTCCGGCTCGGGGCGGACAACATCCTCGACGTCATCGACGGCTACGACCTGATCGTGGACGGCACCGACAACTTCCCGACCCGGTACCTGGTGAACGACGCCGCCCTGCTGAAGCGGATCCCCGTCATCCACGGGTCCATCTTCCGGTTCGAGGGGCAGGTGACGGTGTTCGACCCCTACAACGGGCCGTGCTACCGGTGCCTGATCCCGGAGCCGCCGCCGGCGGAGCTGGCCCCGTCGTGCTCCGAGGCCGGCGTGCTGGGGGTGTTGCCCGGCATCGTCGGCTCCATCCAGGCCATCGAGGCCATCAAGATGCTGCTGAAGCTCGGCGACCCCTTGGTGGGCCGGCTGCTGTCCTACGACGCCCTGGAGGAGTCGTTCCGGACGTTCAAGGTCCGCCGGGACCCGGCCTGCCCGGCCTGCGGACCCGACGCCGGCGAGATCGTCATCGCCGAGTACGACGACCTCTGCATGCCGCACAGTCACTGACCGATCGTGGGTCGCCCCCTGACCCGATGGAGAGGTGGCCGATGTCAACACGTGACGATGTGATCCCCGTGGCCCGGTCGGTGCGCGGCGGCCAGGAGGAGCGGCCGTCGATCGAGGAGATGCTCCGCCAGGTGTTGCCCCGCGACAAGCAGTTGGAGTACGTCCGTTCGGTCGAAGACCCGGACCTGGCGACGTGAGCGGCATCGTCCGGGTGGTCGACCGGTAACTGGCCACCGCCGACCGTCGTCGGTACTGCCAGGCGAACCCGTCGGGGTCAGCCGCCGAGGTCCACGCTCAAGGTCCGCCGCGACCCGGCCTGTCCGGCCTGCGGACCTCTGCATGCCGCACAGCCACTGACCGATCGGGGGTCGTGCCTCGGCCTAGGGCGACGAGTCCGACCTCGACCCATGCCGTAGGCTCGTCGGATGGCTGCGGGGGGCGGCGCAACGGTCGGTTCGGGCCGTGCCGGGTCGGCTCGGCGAGCCCAGGTGATGGCGGCCGGCGTGGCCCTCGGAGCCATGTTGATCCTGGGGTGGCTCGGGTGGCTGCTCCCGATGCCCGGAGGGTCGATAGTGAAGCCGACCGCGGTCGTGCTCGGGATCGGCTTTGGGGTCACCTTCGTCGGGGCGCTCGTCGTCTACTTGGTCCGGCCTGCGGGCGGTGTGACCTTTGTCCTCGCCATGGCGGCGGTCACGGCGGTGACCACGCTATGGACCTGGGCACTGGTCCTGCCGGCCCAGATGGCCTGGGACAGTGGAGCCGGCGCAGTGGCGCAGGCGGCCCTGCGGCGGGTGGAGACGGGACCGAAGAACACCTATGGGGTCCCTGAGCAGCCCTGTGTCGAGGTCACATCGGGGGCCGTCGGGCCAGCCAGCGCCCCCTACGAGGAGTGCGCGGTGGCCACCGCTGAGGGACGGATCGTGCGGTTCACAGTGGCTGGGATCGATAACGCGAGCCGGGGGATCCTCTACAGCGATATCGGGGTCAGGGCGATCGAGGACCAGTGTTACCGGCACCTCACCGGTCGCTGGTGGATGTACACGGCCGAGACGAATGGAATCGGCAACTGCCCGATCGGCTACCGGTTCCGTGGTGGCGGCTGAGAGGATGAGCTCGCCGCGGGATCAGGACGGGCCTTCGCTGAGCATCTTCTTGGGTCAGCCGCCGAGGTCCATCAGTTCGATGCGGACGCCGTCGGGGTCGGTGCAGTAGACGAAGTCCAGGGCGGCGCCACCCAGGTCGAAAGTGGTCCGGGTGGCCTCGACCACCAGGCCGCCGAGGTCTCGGAGGCGCTGGGCGGTTCCCGGGAGGTCGTCGACCCGGAAGCTGAGGTGGGTGAGGCCGAACCGGTTGATGGCCCGCCGGGCCCGGTCGCCCTCCGGCGTCGGTACGTCGAAGGCCAGGAGCTCGATGGCGGTGTCGCCCTTGCGGATGAACTGGGAGGTCAGCTTGACGTCGTCCAGCTCCATCAGGGCGGCGAACTCGGGGCCGATCTGGTGGTGCTCGGCCTTCTCGAAGCCGAGGCCGTCGCAGTAGAAGCGGAGCGACCGCCCGAGGTCGGCGACGCAGATCCCGAAGTGGGAGAACGTGGTGGCCATCGGGTCATCCTCCCACCCAGTAATGGCCCTGTCCCGAGGTCCATCAGCCCGATGCGGATGCCGCCCGGGCTCCCGTAACCTGGATCCGTGGCAGCCAGCGACGACGAACGACGAACCGACTCGGGCATCGAGGTGCGGCCGGTGTACACGGCGGCGGACCTGGACGGGTGGGACCCCGACACCAAGCTCGGGAGCCCGGGGTCGTTCCCGTACACCCGGGGGGTGCACGCCGAGATGTACCGGCGGCGGCTGTGGACGATGCGGCAGTACGCCGGGTTCGGCACCGCCGAGTCGACGAACGAGCGGTTCAAGTTCCTACTCGGGGCCGGGCAGACCGGTTTGTCGTGCGCCTTCGACCTGCCGACGCAGATGGGGTTCGACTCGGACCATCCTCGGGCGGAAGGGGAGGTCGGCAAGGTCGGGGTGGCGATCGACTCGCTGGCGGACATGCGGCTGCTGCTGGCCGGGCTGCCGCTGGACACGGTGACGACGTCGATGACCATCAACGCCACCGCGGCCGTGCTGTTGCTGCTGTACCAACTGGTGGCCGAGGAGCAGGGGGTGCCGGGGGAGAAGGTCAAGGGGACCATCCAGAACGACATCCTGAAGGAGTACGTGGCCCGGGGGACCTACATCTACCCGCCGCGGCCGTCGATGCGGCTGATCGTCGACACCTTCGCCTACTGCCGGGACCACCTGCCGAACTGGAACACCATCTCGATCTCCGGCTACCACATCCGGGAGGCCGGGTCGACGGCGGTGCAGGAGGTGGCGTTCACCCTGGCCGACGGCATCGCCTACGTCGAGGCGGCCCTGGCGGCGGGGTTGGCGGTGGACGAGTTCGCCCCCCGGCTGTCGTTCTTCTTCAACGCCCACAACAACCTGTTCGAAGAGGTGGCCAAGTTCCGGGCGGCCCGGCGGATGTGGTCGCGGATCATGACCGAGCGGTTCGGGGCCAAGGACGACCGGTCGAAGGTGCTGCGGTTCCACACCCAGACCGGCGGGTCGACGTTGACGGCGCAGCAGCCGGAGAACAACATCGTCCGGGTCACCGTGCAGGCGTTGTCGGCCGCGCTGGGGGGCACCCAGAGCCTGCACACCAATGGGTTCGACGAGGCCCTGGGGTTGCCGACGACCCGGGCGGCGAAGATCGCCCTGCGGACCCAGCAGATCGTCGGCTACGAGTCCGGGGTGGCCGACACTGTGGACCCGTTGGCCGGCTCGTACTTCGTGGAGTCGTTGACCGACGAGGTGGAGCGGGGCGCGCTGGCCTACCTCGACCGGATCGACCGGATGGGCGGGGCGGTGGCGGCCATCGAGGCCCGGTTCATGCAGGACGAGATCGAATCGGCGGCCTACGCCTACGCCAAGGCCGTCGACGACGGCGAGAAGGTGGTGGTGGGGGTCAACAAGTTCGTCGACGACGAGCGGGAACCGGCGGAGGTGTTCCCGATCGACGTCGAGCTGCAGCGGTCGCAGGTGGCCCGGGTGGGGCAGGTCCGGGCCGAACGGGACCAGGCCGCCGTGGACGCCGCCCTGGCCGACGTCAAGGCGGCGGCCCAGGGGACCCAGAACCTGCTGGTGCCGATGAAGGAGGCACTGCGCGCGATGGCCACCCTCGGTGAGGTGTCCGACGTCCTCCGGGAGGAGTTCGGGACCTACCAGCCCGGCGGCTGACGCCCCGAGGGGGGACCCCGCCAGTGGCCCGGACCCGGCGACGGGCGGCTTAGAACCTCAGCGGATGGCACACAACCTGGCGACCAGCGGTTGCGCCAGTCGATGAGCTTGGCGGTGAGGAGGATCATGACCGCGACTGGGCGAGGCGGTGCACCGTCGTTCGGTCCGTGTTCCTGCGGAGCTGGCCGAAATTGGACAGCCACCGGGTTGGTCCGCTCGAACGGCCAGCGCACTCCAAGGGGACCGGCTTGGCCCGCTGGATCGACGTGCCCCGTGGGCTGACCTTGGCACAGACCAGATCGTCCAGGCCGGCACGCGCTACCGCGCTGCGCACGACGCCGTTGTCGTAGCCGCGATCGAGATGCAGCGTCTCGATGTCGTCGAGTAGCCCTCGCTGACCGACGGCTTCGAGGGTGGGCGCCAGGAGCGCAGCCATTCCGGTTGGCCCCGTCGGCGACCCACCCGATCGGAATGCCGTTGCGGTCGGTGACGATCGACCACTTCCAGCCGAGTTTCCCCGATCAACTGGACTCTGCCCCGTTCGCTCGCCGCCACAGGGTGCCTTGTGGAAGTAGTTGTCGGGGCTAACATCCCGGTGCGACCCTCCCGTCGGGCCGCCAGCAGCGCGATCGGAGGAACCTGGATGCGTCGTGCCCTTAGCCGCGCCACGAGTCGGGCCCCCCGTCACCGGCGGCCCGGTCGACTACTCGGGGCCATGGCGCTGGCCCTGAGCTCGGCGGCGGCGGCAGTGGTCGTGGCCGTCTGCCCGGCCGGGGCGGCCGGGCAGACGTGGTACGTCTCGACCAGTGGAACGGATGGCTCCGGCTGCGGGACGAGCGCCGCCGACGCCTGCCAGACCATCGGCTACGCCGTGAGCGAGGCGGCCAGCGGCGACACGATCGAGGTGGCGGCGGGCACCTACGACACCTCCTCCACCGGCACCATCAGCATCAGCACCAGCCTGACCATCGAGAGCGCCGGTGGCCCGGTGACCGTCGGCGGGACGGCATCGCAGCCGGTCGCCGGACCGGTCTTCGCGGTGAGCGGGGGAGCGGTCACCCTGTCGGGTCTGACCATCACCGAGGGGTCGGCCACCGTCGGGTCGGCCACCGCCGGTGGCGGCATCGACAACAACGGGGGGGATCTCACGATCGACGATGCCACCATCTCCAACAACACTGCCGGGTCTGGGTCAGCCGGCGTAGGTGGCGGTATCTTCAGCGAGAACGGCGACCTCACCGTCACCGGCTCCACCATCTCGGACAACACTGCCGGCTTCGAGGGTGGCGGCATCTTCAACAACAACGAGAACCTCACCGTCACCGGCTCCACCATCTCCGGCAACACGACGACGAAGGGCGGCGGCATCGAGGCCATCGGGAGTGGCCAGATCATGGTCGCCGGCTCCACCATCTCGGGGAACTCGGGCAGCACCGACGGCGGCGGCATCGAGAGCGGCGACGACCTCACTGTCGCCGACTCGACCATCTCGGGGAACACGGGGGGGGACGCCGCCGGAATCTATGTCAGTGACGTAGGCAGCAGCAGCATCAGCGGATCCACCATCTCGGGGAACTCGGCCGCCAGCGGCGGCGGCGGCGTCTACGACGACGGCCAGCTCGCCATCACCAGCTCCACCATCGCCGGGAACTCGGCAGCTCAGGGCGGTGGCATCGACGTCGGCACCCACGGCAGTCTCACCGCCCTCGCCACCACCATCGCCGGGAACACCGCCACCGACCACGGCGGCGGCGGCGCCATTTTCAACACTCCCGGCGGCACGGTGACGGCCCTGGCCGCTGACCTGTTGGCCGCCCCGGGCGACGTGGCGGACGTACCGACCTGTGCCAACGTCCTGTCGTCGAGCGACGCCGGCTACAACATCGACGACGACGGGAGCTGTGCGCTCAGCGCTCCCAGCATCAGCGGCTCGGCCACCCTCGACGGCAGCCTCGGGAACCTCGGGGACAACGGCGGGTCGACCCAGACTGTCCTACCCAGTGCCGGGAGCCCGGCCGGCCGGGTCATCCCGCCCGACACCTCCACCGCGGCCGGCACGCTGTGTGCGACCGGCAGCACCGACCAGCGAGGGACCGGCTCCCCCCGGCCGGCCGCCGGCACCAGCCTCTGCTCGATCGGGGCGGTGGAGGACCCGCCGGGCACAGCCCCCACCCTGGCCAGCTTGGGGTCCACCACCTTCACCGGCAACACCGCCAGCTCGTACCAGGTCCCGACGACCAACACCCCGGTGCCGACGGCGACCCTCTTCTCCGTCTCAGCCGGTACCCTGCCCTCCTGGCTGACCCTGTCGAGCACCGGGCTGCTGAGCGGGACCCCGCCCCTGTCGGCCATCGGGAGCGACCATCCCTTCACCATCAGCGCCGACAACGGGGTGCTCCCGGTGGCCACCGAGGACTTCACCGTGGCCGTGGGCCCAATCACCCCCATCATCACCTGGAACCCCCCGGTCGCCATCACCTACGGCACCGCCCTGTCGTCGACCCAGCTCGACGCCACCGCCACCGATCCCACCACCGGGGGAGACCAGGTATCCGGCACCTTCCTCTACACCCCGCCGGCGGGCACCGTGCTCCAGGGAGGATCGGACCAGCCCCTCTCGGTCACCTTCACCCCCCAGGACACCACCGACTACGCCACGGCCAACGGCTCGACCACCATCGACGTCACCCCGGCCAGCCAGACCGTCACCTTCGCCAACCCCGGCTCCCAGGTCCTCGGCACCAGCCCGACCCTCACCGCCGCCGCCAGCTCCACGCTGCCGGTCGGCTTCTCCAGCGCCACCACCGGGGTGTGCACCATCAGCCCGGGCGGGCAGCTCACACTCCTGGCCACCGGTACCTGCACCATCCGTGCCGACCAGGCCGGGAACGACGACTACACCCCGGCGCCCACCGTGACCCAGAGCTTCGACGTCACCCCGGCCAGCCAGACCATCACCTTCGCCAACCCCGGCTCCCAGGTCTTCGGCACCAGCCCGACCCTCACCGCCACCGCCAGCTCGACGCTGCCGGTCAGCTTCTCCAGTGCCACGACCACCATCTGCACCATCACCCCGGCCGGGATGCTCACCCTGGTGACCACCGGTACCTGCACCATCCGTGCCGACCAGGCCGGGAACGACGACTACACCCCGGCGCCCACCGTGACCCAGACCTTCGACGTGACTGGCGGGTCGCCGTCACCTCCACCGCCCAGCGCGCCCTCACAGACCGGCGGTCCCCACCTGGCCGCCCTGCCCTCTGGGACCGGCTACTGGGTGGTGTCCTCCGCCGGAACCCTCACCCCCTATGGCTCGGCCCAGTCCTACGGCTCGATGCAGGGTCGCCCCCTGAACGCCCCGATCGTGGGCATTGCCTCGACCCCAGACGGCCAGGGCTACTGGCTGGTCGCGGCCGACGGCGGGGTGTTCAGCTTCGGCGATGCCCGCTTCTTCGGCTCGATGGGCGGAGTCCAGCTGAACCAGTCGGTGGTGGGGATGGCGTCCACCCCAGACGGCCAGGGCTACTGGCTGGTGGCGGCCGACGGCGGGATCTTCAGCTTCGGCGACGCCCGCTTCTTCGGCTCGATGGGTGGGCAGCACCTGAACCAGCCGGTGGTCGACATCGCTGCCGACCCGGCAGGTGGCTACTGGTTGGTGGCGGCCGACGGCGGGATCTTCAGCTTCGGCGGGGCCGGCTTCTACGGCTCGACCGGGCCCCTGCACCTGGACCAGCCGATCGTGGGCATCGCCACTACCCCGGACGGGAAGGGCTACTGGCTGGTGGCCGGTGACGGGGGGGTGTTCGACTACGGCGATGCCGGCTTCTTCGGCTCACTGGGGGGGACGAACCCACCCAGCCCGGTGATCGGGCTGTTCTCTACCACACAGGGCCAGGGCTACACCCTGGTCGAGGGGGGCGGGACCGCGAGGGGCTTCTAAATTTAAGCCTCGATCCACGTGCGTCCAGCAGCTCGGGGGCGCCTGAACGCAAAGGAGCGGTCATGACGTAGCCGAGCGCAAGCTCTCGACAGCCGGCCGGTGCAAGTCCGGTCCGGGGAGACGCCAGGGTCCCCGGTAGTGAAGCCTCCGGGTTCGGTCGAGAGGCCGGGGTCGAAGCGAGGCGGAGCAACTGGCCGGTCCGCAGCACTAAGCGAAGTCTGCAGCGTCGTCAAGGATTCCCGCCGAAGCGGGGAAGTGGGGGAGCCGAGCCTGTGTGGATTTGGCGAAGGCCACCGAAGGCACCAGTGATCCTGGAGCGGGTGCCGAGGGACACCCCGGCGTAGGGGACGTGGAACGGCCAGAAGGGTGTCGAGGGAACTGGAGAGGCCCTCCTCGGCCCGGGTCCTGCGGGGACCCGGAGCGAGCTTTGCCTATAGCCGGTGACCCCGGGAAGTGGTCGGCAGCCGAGAGGGAGTCGGAGGGGGTCGTAGTAGTGACGACGGGCGGGACAACACAACCCGCTCCGAGCGAAGGACCCCTGCTTCATCGGTGCACGACGACGGAGGGAGGAACGCTGATGAGTGCCGACAACACGGCTAGGACCATCAGGCAGGCCGACGGTCTGGACCCCGTTCGAGCCCTCCAACGCGTGCTGTACCGCAGTGCCAAGTAGGACCGAACACGTCGGTTCCACGCCCTCTTCGACAAGCTCGCCCGCAGCGACGTGATGTTGAGGGCATGGGTTGACGTAGCCACCAACCAAGGAGCGCCCCCGGCGTTGACGGCGTGACCATCACGTCCATCACTGACGGGGCACCGAGTCGGTGCGGATCTTCCTCGATGACCTGGTCGCCGTCCGCCGGGCGGCCAACGGGGGTCGGGGGTGGGTGCTCGACGCCGACATCAAGGCGTGCTTCGACAACATCGACCACGACGCCTTGATGGCGCAGGTCGAGCGCCGGGTGGTTGACCTGAAGATGTTGAAGCTGCTGCGATGCTGGTTGCGGGCCGCGGTGTTCGAAAGCGGGGTGGTCTCCGAGACGGAGGCCGGCACCCCGCAGGCCTCGCCCATTCCCCACTGCTCGCCAACATCGCCCTCCATGTCCTCGATGAGGCATGGGCCGACGGTGGACGGCGGCTCGGAGCGCTGGTCCGCTACCTCGTCGTCGTCTGCCCCACCAGGGAGCGTGCCGAACAGGCCTGTGACCTGGCCGAATCCACCCTGGGGCCGCTCGGGCTGCGCCTGCATCCCGATGAGACCTCGGTCGTGGACCTCCGGGATGGAGTAGAGGGCTTCGACTTCTTGGGATTCCACCACCGATGGTGAAGTCCTGGAAGCAGCCGGGTCATTACTGGCTCCACAAGTGGCTCCGAGGGATCAACTGGCTGGACCGCTTCACCTGGGACTGCCTGGGCGCCTCGGCATCTACCGGCTCACCGGAACGGTGCGCTACCCGACTGCGCATGCACTGCGATGAACGATGTCGGAAAGCCGTGTGCCGGAGAACGGCCTGCACGGTTTGAAACGGGGGCCGCTGGGGAGGCCGACGCCACGGCGAGACGGAACACGCGCCCAACGGGAAACCGGCGGGATCGAGCCCGTCCGACCTATAGCCGACGTCGAACCAGCGGCCTATCTCACCGATTGACCAGGGCTGACGCCGGAGCCTATCCGCTGAGGCTCTAGCCGGCGTCGACCTGGCTGAAGTGCTGGAGGACCGGTCCGGGACGGTAGAAGGGGGCCATCGTCTCCCGCCACTCGGTGAACCTCGGCGACTGCTGGAACCCCTCCAGATGGGCTTCCAGGGAGTCCCACTCCACCAGGAGGAGGTACAGGTTGGGCACCTCGAGGCAGCGGGACAGGCGCAGCGACCCGAATCCCTCGGTGGCGGCCATCAGGCTCTTGGTGAGGGCGAACGCCTCTTCGAACTCGGCTTCCCGCCCTTCGGTGACGTCCAGCACCACATGCTCGGTGATCATCGCTGCATCATGGCCCACCACATTGGGTGGGTGCAGGGTGGGCTGGTGCTCAGGCGACCCGGCTGAGCAGGTGGTCGCGGATGGCCGGCCGGGTGGCGGCGTCGATGGCGGTCCAGGCCATGGCGACGGCGCCGTCGCAGACGGCGGCGTCGGCGGAGGGGGTGATGCAGGCGGCGGCGAACTCGGGCTGGTGGTTGACGGCTCCGCCGGAGTCGATGGCGATGAGGGGATGGATGGTGGGGACGGCGAGGGACACGTTGGCCATGTCGGTCGACAGGGTCGGCGGCGGCACCCCCTCGTCGTCGAGGTTGAACCGCCGGCCGAGGGTCTCGGCGTTGGCCCGGTAGGCGGCCAGCAGGCCGGGGTCGGCGTCCATGTGCGAGTACACCGGGCTCAGCTCCTCGAACTCGACGCCGGCTCCGGTGGCCAGGGCGCCGGCCTCGAAGCAGTGGCGGACCCTTGGTTCGAGCACCGCCAGGTCGGCGAGTGACGACGCCCGGGCCATGAACCGGCCGGTGACCGCGGCGGGGACGATGTTGGCGGCCTTGCCGCCCTCCCGGATCATGCCGTGCACCTGGTCGCCCGGTCGCAACTGCTGACGGAGCAGCCCGACGGCGACCTGGGACACGGTCATGGCGTCGAGGGCGTTCACCCCTTCCCAGGGGGCCGCCGACGCGTGGGCTTCCTTGCCGGTGAAGTGGACGTCGAAATGCGACACCGCCAGGCAGGTGGCGGTCAGGCGCTCGGTGGGCCAGGGGTGGACCATCATGGCGCCGTGGACGCCGTCGAAGGCGCCCCGCTCCAGCATGGTCACCTTGCCGCCGCCGCCCTCCTCAGCCGGGGTGCCCAGCACCAGCACCGTCAGCCCCAGCCGGTCGGCCAGCGGGGCGAGGGCCAGGCCGGCGCCGACGGCGGTGGCGGCGATGATGTTGTGCCCGCAGGCGTGCCCCACCCCGGGGAGGGCGTCGTACTCGGCGCAGATGGCCAGGACTATCGGTCCGGAGCCGGCCCGGGCGGAGAACGCCGTCGGCAGCCCGCAGACCCCTTCGGCGACGTCGAACCCGCCGGCGGCCAGGGCCCCGGCCACCGCCTCGGCCGACCGGTGCTCGGTGAACGCCGTCTCGGGGTGGCCATGGATGCGGTGGCTGAGGGCCACCAGGTCGTCCAGGCGCCCGGCCACGTCAGCCTGGGCCGCCCCCTTCAGGTCGTCCATGTCGCCTATGCCCGAGTTGCCAGTGCCGGTCCCGTGGTCGCCGTCCATGAGGCCGGTTCTACTCGATAATGGCCACCACGTCGCCGCCGCCGACGGAGTCACCGGCGGCGACCTTGATCTCCTTCACCGTGCCGGCGGTCTCGGCGTTGATGGCGTTCTCCATCTTCATGGCCTCGAGCACGCAGATCGTCTGGCCGGCCTCGACGGCGTCGCCCACCGCCACCAGCACCTTCACGATGGTCCCCTGCATCGGCACCATCACGGTGCCCGACCCGGCGGCCGCGGCGGCGGCGCCACCGGTCCGCCGCTTGGGGCCCGCCGCCTTGGCCCCCCCGCCGCCGGCCATCACGGCCACCCCGGGGTCGGGGACCCACAGCTTCAGCTGGTACCGCCGGCCGTCGACCTCGGCGGTCACCTCCCGGAGGACCCGCTCGGTCCCACCCTCGGCCGGGGCCGGCACCCCTCCCGGGTCGACCACCAGGCCGGACAGGTCGAGGGTGTCCTCCACCCACTTCGTCGAGTGCTTGGCCTCGACGAAGTCGGGGTGGGCCAGGATGGCCACCTCGGCCGGGATGGTGGTGGCCACCCCTTCGATGGTGGTCTCCGCCAGGGCCCGCAGCATCCGCCGCCGGGCCAGCTCGCGGTCCTCGGCCCACACCACCAGCTTGGCGACCAGGTTGTCGTAGTGCTGGCTGACCGTGTCCCCGGCGCCGTAGCCGGCGTCCAACCGCACCCCCGGCCCCGCCGGCGGGTCGAACCGGGTGATGGTCCCCGGCGACGGCAGGAACCGTCCGCCCGACGGGTCCTCGGCGTTGATGCGGACCTCGATGGCGTGCCCTCGGCGGTCGATGTCGTCCTGGCCGAACGGCAGGGCCTCGCCGGAGGCGACGCGGAGTTGCCAGGCCACCAGGTCCAGCCCGGTGACCAGCTCGGTGACCGGGTGCTCGACCTGCAGCCGGGTGTTCATCTCCAGGAAGTAGAACTCGCCGTCCTGGTACAAGAACTCGACGGTGCCGGCGTTCACGTACCCGCAGGCCTTCGACACCTTGACCGCCGCCGCCCCCATGGCCTGGCGGACCTCGTCGGGGAACGCCGGCGCCGGCGACTCCTCCACCAGCTTCTGGTGGCGACGCTGGCAGGAGCAGTCACGCTCGCCCAGCCACAGCACGTTGCCGTGGGTGTCGGCCATCACCTGCATCTCGATGTGCCGGGGCCACGACAGGTACCGCTCGACGTACACCTCCGGCCGGCCGAAGTAGGCCTGCGCCTCCCGCTGGGCCGACTCCACCGCCTCGGCCGCCTCGCCGGCGGAGTGGACCACCTTCATCCCCCGGCCGCCGCCGCCGTAGGCGGCCTTGATGGCCACCGGCCACCCGTGCTCCTCCCCGAACGACACCACCTCGTCCGGCGACGTCAGCGGCTCCGACCGCCCCGGCACCCCCTCCACCCCGGCCTCGGCGGCGGCCAGTCGGGAGCTGATCTTGTCGCCCATCACCTCCATCGCCTCCGGCGGCGGGCCGATGAAGGTGACCCCCCGCTCGGTGATGGCCCGGGCGAAGTCGGGGTTCTCGGAGAAGAACCCGTACCCGGGGTGGACGGCGTCGGCCCCGCTGTCCTCGATGGCCGCCAGGATGGCCTCGGTGTTCAGGTAGCTCTCCGCCGCCGTCTGCCCACCCAGGGCGTAGGCCTCGTCGGCCAAGCGGACGTGCAGGGCGTCCCGGTCCAGCTCCGAGTACACGGCCACCGTGGCCACACCCAGCTCCTTGCAGGTGCGGATCACCCGGACGGCGATCTCTCCCCGGTTGGCGATGAGGACCTTCTTCAGCACGTCGTGCCTCTCCCGTCGCTCTCGCCGGCCCCACTGGCCGGCAGCTGAACCCGTCAACACTGTCACGCCCCGTAGGGTCCCTGCCATGTCTGCCGATGGGTCTGCCGATGGGTCTGCCGATGGGTATGCCGAAGGGTCTCCCCGCCGCCCCTGGGACATCCGACGGGTCGGCACCATTGGGTCCACCAACACCTACGCCCTGGACCTCGCCCGCCAGGGGGTCCCCGCCGGGGTCGTCGTGGTGGCCGACCACCAAACGGCCGGTCGGGGAAGGTTGGGCCGCCGGTGGGAGGCCCCCCCGGGGGCCAGCCTGCTGATGTCGGTCCTCCTCCGCCCGGTGCTGGACCCCGGCCAGCTCCACCTGTGCACCGCCGCCGTCGCCCTGGCCGCCGCCGCGGCCTGCCGGGTGACGGCCGGGGTCGAACCGGACGTCAAGTGGCCGAACGACCTCGTCCTCGGCGGCGCCAAGCTGGCCGGGGTCCTCGCCGAGTCCGATGCCGCCGCCCCCGGTGGCCCGGCCGGATCGGTGGCCGTGGTGGTCGGCGTCGGCCTCAACGTCGACTGGCCCGGCCCCGACGGGGCCGGCGGCACCTGCCTCGCCGACCACGTCGGCGGCGCCGACACTGCCGACCACACCGACGGCGGGGTGGACCGGGAGGAGGTGTTGGTGGCCCTCCTCGCCGAGCTAGAGCCACGGGCCGAGGCCCTCGAATCGGCCGAAGGCCGGCAACGCCTGGCGACCGAGCTCCGCCTCCGTTGCCGCACCCTCGGTCAGCCCGTCCGGGTCGACCTGGCGGAGGGCCCCGTCGAGGGCACCGCCGTCGACCTGACCCCCGAGGGGCACCTGGTGGTGGCCACCGCCGTCGGTCGCCGCACCGTGGTCGCCGGCGACGTCGTCCATCTCCGCCCGTCGGGTGGCGGTCCTTCGGGTGGCGGTCCTTCGGGTGGCGGGGCGACCGCCCACTAGGCTGCCCGTTCCATGCGCCTGCTTGTGACCGGAGGAGCCGGGTTCATCGGCTCCAATTTCGTGCGGTACTGGGTGGAACAGCACCCCGACGACCACGTGGTGGCCTACGACGCCCTCACCTACGCCGGCAACCGCCCCAACCTGGCCGACGTCGAGGACCGCATGACCTTCGTGCACGGCGACGTCTGCGACCTGGACCGGGCGCAGCGGACCATGGAGGACGAAGCGATCGACACCGTCGTGCACTTCGCCGCCGAGTCCCACAACTCGCTCGCCGTCCTCGACCCGGGGCTGTTCTTCCGCACCAACGTCATCGGCACCCAGACCCTGCTGGAGGCGTCCCGCCGGCACGGAGTGGGGCGGTTCCACCACATCTCCACCTGCGAGGTCTACGGCGACCTGCCGCTGGACACCGACGAGAAGTTCACCGAGGACAGCCCCTACCGGCCGCGGACGCCGTACAACGCCTCGAAGGCCGGCGCCGACCACGCGGTGCGGGCCTACTTCGAGACCTTCGACCTCCCCGTCACCATCACCAACTGCTGCAACAACTACGGGCCGTACCAGTTCCCCGAGAAGGTCATCCCGCTGTTCACCACCCACGCCCTCGACGACCGGTCGCTGCCGCTGTACGCGTCGACCCAGAACCGCCGGGAGTGGCTCCACGTCCGCGACCACTGCCGGGCCGTCGAGGCGGTGCTGCAGCGGGGGCAGGTGGGGGAGACCTACCACGTCGGCAGCGGCGTCGAAGCCAGCATCGCCGAGATCGCCGACCTGGTCCTCGGCACCCTCGGGAAGCCGGACTCCCTGAAGGAGATCGTCCCCGACCGACCCGGCCACGACCGCCGGTACCTGCTCGACTCGTCCAAGATCCAGCGGCTGTTGGGCTGGGAGCCCGAGGTTCCCTTCGCCGAGGGCCTGGCCGACACCGTCCGGTGGTACACCACCAACCGGGCGTGGTGGGAGCCCTTGCGGGACCGGGCCCCGGTCGTCGAAGCCGGCTGGGCCAGCCGCTAGCGACCGGGCCCACCCATGAAGGTCTTGGTGACCGGTGCCGGGGGGCAGCTCGGCCGCGACCTGGTGGACGCCTTCGGCGGGGTGGTCCCGACGGGTGGCCGCCGCTGCGCCCTCTACGGCCCCGAGGGCCCACGTGGGGGCCACTCGGCGTCCGAGGTGGTCGGCGTCGACCACGCCACCCTCCCGGTCGAGGACCGCGGGCTGGTACTGGCCGCCGTCGACGACGTCCGGCCGGATGTCATCGTCCATGCCGCCGCATGGACCGCCGTCGACGCCTGCGAGGCCGACCCCGACCGGGCCTTCGCCGTCAACGCCCTCGGCACCCGGCACCTCGCCGAGGCCGCCGACCGCTACGGCGCCCACCTGGTCTACGTGTCCACCGACTACGTCTTCGACGGCCGCGGCGACCGCCCCTACGTCGAGTGGGACCAGCCCAACCCGCTGTCGGTGTACGGCCGCAGCAAGCTCGGCGGCGAACGGGAGTGCCCCCCCGACGCCACCATCGTCCGGACCTCCTGGGTCTGCGGGGCCCACGGCGCCAACATGGTGAAGACCGCCCTCCGACTGGCCGGCGGTGACGGCCCCCTCCGGTTCGTCGACGACCAGCACGGCTGCCCCACCTTCACCGCCGACTTGGCCGCCGCCGTCGTCACCCTGGCCACCGACCGCCGGTCCGGCGTCCACCACGTCACCAACCAGGGGGCCACCACCTGGTTCGGCTTCGTCCAGGCCGTCCTGGCCGCCGCCGGCCACGACCCCGACCGGGTGCTCCCCGTCGCCACCGCCGACCTCCAGCCGCCGCGGCCGGCCCCCCGGCCGGCCAACTCCGTGCTGGACAACGCCGCCCTCCGGCTCGGTGGCCTCCCTCTCCTGCCCGACTGGCGGGACGGCCTCGACCGGTTGGTCCGGGTTCTGGTGGAGGGCGGCCCGGCCAACGGTGGGAGGATGGCCGCCGTATGAGCACCGCCCGGGACCGCACCCAGGTCCCCGCCGCCGCCCGCCGCCGCGTCGCCGTCATCGGTGCCGGCTACGTCGGCCTCCCCACCGCCGCCGTCCTGGCCCACTTCGGCCACCAGGTGGTCCTCGCCGAACACGACCCCGACCGGTTCGGCCTGCTGGTCCGCGGCGACATGCCCATCGTCGAAGACGGCCTGGCCGAGCTGTTCGGCGACGCCGTCGCCGCCGGCCACCTCCGGGTCGTCCAGCACGCCGGCGACGCCGTGGCCGACGCCCAGTTCGTCTTCCTCTGTGTGCCCACCCCCCAGGGCGACGACGGGTCGGCCGACCTCTCCTACGTCGAGGCCGTCGCCGCCGAGATCGCCGACCACCTCGCCCCCGGTGCCGTCGTCGTCAACAAGTCCACCGTCCCCGTCGGCACCGCCCGCCTCGTCGAGGGCATCACCGGCCGGGCCGACGTCGCCGTGGTGTCCAACCCCGAGTTCCTCCGGGAGGGGACCGCCGTCCGCGACAGCCTGCACCCCGACCGGATCGTCGTCGGTGCCGACGACCCCGGGGCCGCCGGCCGGGTCGGCGAGCTGTTCGCCCCCACCGGGGCCCCGGTCATCGTCACCGACAAGGTCACCGCCGAGACCATCAAGTACGCCGCCAACGCCTTCTTGGCCACCAAGCTCAGCTTCGTCAACGCCCTCGCCGGCCTCTGTGAGTCCCTCGACGCCGACGTCCGCGACGTCATCCTCGGCCTCGGCTACGACAAGCGCATCGGCTTCGACTTCCTCCGACCCGGCCCCGGATGGGGTGGGTCCTGCCTCCCCAAGGACACCAGCGCCCTCGTCCACATCGCCGAGTCCGCCGGTTACGACTTCGCCCTCCTCCGGGAGGCCATGGCCAGCAACGACGACCAGCTCGCCTGGGTGGTCGCCAAGGTGGTCGCCGCCGCCGGGGGCGGGTTGGACGCTGTCCCCGTCGCCGTCTGGGGCCTCACCTTCAAGGCCGACACCGACGACCGCCGGAACTCCCCGGCCGTCGCCATCGCCCGTCGCCTCGTCGACCTCGGCGCGGCGGTCCGGGCCTTCGACCCCACCGTGCCCCCTTCCGTGCGGGCCGTCCCCGGCCGTTCGGCCGACGACCTCTCCGGCATGGTCCTCTGTGCCGACCCCTATGAGGCCTGCCGCGACGCCGCCGTCACCGTGTTGTTGACCGAGTGGGGCGAGCTCCGCGACCTCGACTTCGCCAAGGTCCACGACCTGATGGCCCACCCCGTCGTCGTCGACGCCCGCAACCTCCTCGACCCCGCCGCCCTCCGCCGGGTCGGCTTCGCCTACACCGGCGTCGGCCGCCGCTGACATGAGGGTGCTGGTGGCCGGCGGCGCCGGCTTCTTGGGTTCCCACCTGTGCGACCGCCTGGTGGAGCGGGGGGACGAGGTGGTCTGCGTCGACGACCTGTCCACCGGTCGGTTGGCCAACCTGGCCCGGCTGGAGGGGC
>Ga0134126_10000784_pt1 | contig 39997 bp, 38 predicted proteins | sample KB31752_FD_96881 | JGI IMG/M metagenome (GOLD analysis project Ga0134126, IMG submission 96881) | Terrestrial soil microbial communities with excess Nitrogen fertilizer from Kellogg Biological Station, Michigan, USA - KB3-175-2 | ecosystem: Environmental > Terrestrial > Soil > Unclassified ...
ACGCCGCCGAAACGAAAGGTAAAGACAAAGTAGTATGAAAATTCAGACCTCACGCAAGGCGGGCTTCACGCTCGTTGAAATCATGATCGTGGTCGCGATTATCGGTCTCCTGGCCGCCATCGCCATCCCGAACTTCATCAAAGCTCGTGAAACCGCTCGGAAGAACACCTGCATCAATAACCTCCGCCTGATCGACGGCGCGATCCAACAGTACGCGCTGGAAAACAGCAAGAACAGCACGGACACCGTGAATGCAACTTCGCTGACCGTCTATTTGGGCCGCGGCGGCACGGGTTCGATCGACACCACTGGTGGCGCGAAAACCGGCACGTTCTGCCCCTCGGGCGGCGCTTACACCGTTAGCACGGTGAACGCCAAGCCGACGTGCAGCAAATCGGCGACGCTCGGCCATACTCTCCCGTAATCGGCCTGTTGTCTGACTTCAAGCCCGAAGCCGGGAGGCTTCGGGCTTTTTATTTTTCAATATGCGGCGGTCATTCGTGACCTCCGCTGATTTTAAGAGATTCTCTTAAGAAAAACTTCAAATTGGCTTCCTCGCCTTTCCCGGCACGCTCCATGCATTCCTCTGATGCATTGACAGTCACTGGCTGGTCGCGTAAAAATTTTTTATAACCGATGAACTCTGTTCTCCGGACCGAGAATCTGCGTGTGGAATACCGTTCCCGCGAAATCAAACAGCAGACGAAAACGGCGTTGAAAGGCCTCAATCTCACCGTCCAAAACGGCGAGGTCTTTGGTTTTCTTGGGCCCAACGGCGCCGGCAAAACCACCACCATGAACGTGCTGCTCGGGTACGTGAACGCCACCAGTGGCGCTGCCTATCTTTTTGACGTCAATGTTCGCGAGCCGATCGCCCGCCAGCGTATTGGTTATCTGCCCGAACTGACCTATTACTACAAATTTTTGACCGTCGAAGAATTGCTGCGTTTCTACGCGCGCATTTTTGAAATTCCCAATTCCGAAACCGAGCAACGCATCGATCGGCTGCTGAAACTGGTGGAATTGGAGCACGCTCGCAAACGCCCCATCCGCACCTATTCCAAAGGCATGCAGCAACGCGCCGGCCTCGCCCAGGCGCTCATCAATAATCCGGACTTGCTCCTCCTTGACGAACCGACCAGCGGCCTTGATCCCCTCGGCCGCATGAAAGTCCGCGAAATCATCCAGCGCCTGAAGAACGAAGGCAAAACCGTCTTCTTCTCCTCCCACGAACTCGGCGAAGTCGAAACCGTCTGTGATCGCGTCGGCATCCTGCATCAAGGCGAATTGCAGGTTCAAGGCCGGGTTTCCGACCTCCTCACTCAATATCAATGCAACCTCGAGCAAATCTTCCTCAAGGTCGTCGGCTACCAACCCCAGCCCGCATGAACGGAATAAGTTCCACAAATTTTCGCGAAACCCCGGGCGCCATTCATCTTTCGATATCGTCCTCGTCCCTCATTCTCGTCCTCGTCATCGATGGACGAGAACGAGGACGAGTGCCAGACGAGAACGATTCGTGCAAATTCGTGAAATTCGTGTCTAAAAAACTTTGGATATGAACAAGATTTTTGCAGTCGCCGGCGTCGTCATCCGCGAACTCTATCGCCGCAAGGATTTTTACGTCCTCTTCATCCTCACCGTCATCATCACCGGCTTGTCCTGGATCGTGAATTTCTTCCACGACGAACAAATCATCCGGTTCATCAAGGAAATTTGCCTGCTGTTGATCTGGATTTCCGCGCTCGTCATCGCCGTCACCACCGCCGCCCGCCAGATTCCGGCTGAACGCGAAACCCGCACGATTTTTCCGCTGCTCGCCAAACCCATCTCGCGCTGGCAGGTCGTGGTGGGCAAATTCATCGGCTGCTGGATCGCCAGCGGCCTGGCCCTCGTTGTGTTTTACATCTTCTTCGCCCTCGTCAGTGCTTCGCGGGAACATACTTTGCCGTTCGATTCCTACTTCCAGGCGCTTTGGCTGCATTGGCAATTTCTGGGCATCGTCATCGGCATGACCTTGCTCGGCTCCGTCGCCTTGAGCACGCCGTCGGCGAACATGACCATCATCTTCGTCATCACCCTCGGCATTTTGTTCGTGGGCGGTTTTCTGCACAAAGTCGCCCAGGGCATGTCCGAACCGTCCGCCTCCATCGTCACCGCCATTTATTTCATCATCCCGCACCTCGAATTGTTTAACGTGAACGAACTCATCATTCACAACTGGCCGCCTGTGCCGTGGCCCGATGTTCTCATCGCCACGGTTTACGGCCTGGCCTACATGGCGGTTTTTCTCGTGGCCGGCTGCCTGGTGTTTCGCCGGAAAGCCTTGAATTGATATGCGCCGAGCGCTGCTGACCATCGTTTTGCTGCTCGTGTTGTGCTTCGGGCTTGTTGCCTGGATGCAGCCGCGCCGCGATGCCCGGATCAATGCGCTCGAACCGGCTGGCAATAGCACCCTCGCCAGTCTCCTCGGCGACGGCCGGCAAATGGTCGCCGATTATTTTTATACCGAGGCGGACGTCTATTTCCACAGCGGCTATTATCCCTCTGTTTTCGACCAGGCCCGCCGACAGGAGGAAGCCGACAGCGACGTCTCCCATCCGGAAGAGGGCAGCAGCGCGCAGGAGGAGAAAGGCTACATGGGTCCGCCGCTGGATTGGATCGATGCCTTCGGCCGGCATTTCATGCCCTCGCGGCACACCCATCTGCATGGCGAAGCCATCGGCGAAATGCTGCCCTGGCTCAAACTTTCCGCCGACCTCGACCCGCACCATATTCAGACGTATCTCGTCTCGGACTATTGGCTTCGCAGAATGCAGAAATCCGCCGAAGCCGAGGATTTCATTCGTGAAGGCATCAAATACAATCCCCACTCTCCGGACCTGCTTTACGCGCTCGCCCAGATTTATTTGGAGGACCGCAAGGATTATCCCTATGCCGAAAATCTTTTTCTCGCGGCCCGCAAATGCTGGCACGAGCGCGACGATTCCAAACCCGAACCGGATCCCAATCACCCCAGCCAGGACGCCAAGGATTACCTCCTGCTCGAACGCATCTACGGCGGACTCGACCGCACCGAACAAGCCGCCGGGCATTTGGACAAAGCCATTGAATACCTCGAACAACTCAAGCGGATTTCGCCCGTCCCGCAAGACGTCCAAAAGCGCATCGACAAATTGAAACTGCAAATTCAGAAAAGACGATAACGCTCCTGGAGGGAGAATCTCCAAATCCCAAGCATTCAAGCACCAGAGAAGCACCAACATTCAAGCGTCAATTCGCGCAAGACGAATTTTTGGAGCTTGGTCCTTGGAATTTCTCTGGAGCTTGGATCTTGGGACGCTTGGAGCTTTTTAGCCGGAGCTTCTCGGCTTGGTGCTTTCAACCTTTGCGCTTTGTTTTACGCGGTCGTTCTGCTTAATTCCTGCCAATGAAATCACGGAATGCCGCGCTCAAACGCGTCACCAAAGAAACCCGCATCCAATTGAAGCTCAATCTGGATGGACGCGGCAAATCCTCCATTAAAACCGGCATTCCGTTTTTCGACCACATGCTCACCTTGTTCGCTAAACACGCGGTGATGGATTTGACGCTCCGCTGCGATGGCGACCTCGAAGTCGATGCCCACCATACGGTGGAGGATTGCGGCATCGCGCTCGGCCAGGCCTTTGTGCAGGCTTTGGGTGATAAACGCGGCATCCGCCGTTACGGCGCCGGTTTTCATCCGAAAAATCCGTTTACCGGCGAGGCCTACGTTCCGATGGACGAATGCCTCGCGCGCTGCGTCGTGGATTTCAGCGGACGTCCGTACCTCGTGTGGCGCGGACTGACCGATTTTGCGTATCAAAAACTCAGCCGTTCGCAAAAAACGCAGGACGCCTCCAGCCAATTCCGCTTCGGCCTCGCCCGCGAATTTTTTCAAGGCTTCGCCAACGAAGCCCGTTGCAATCTGCATCTCGAACTGCTCTACGGCGATGAGCCTCACCACATTGTGGAAGCGCTCTTCAAGGCATTTGCCAAAGCGGTGGACATCGCCTGCCAGCACGACCCCCGCATCGCCGGCCAATTGCCCAGCACCAAAGGAAAACTGTGAAAACACAACTTTTTCAGACTGAAGGGCTGGCGGAAATTAGCCCGGGGTTGATCCCGCCACCGCGGGAGAAACCTCGGGTATTGCGCAATAAAAACGACAGCGCCCTGAAGAGGGCGCCGGAATGCCTCTATTTTCAGCGCCAACCTCGCCTCACGCAACTGAGAAAAATTGCGCTCCCATCGAATAATGCCCTCCCGTAGGCCGTCAAACTAATGGCTGAATTCGCATATTCCTCCGCCGAAGATGCAGCGCTGGTCCGGGCCGCGCAAAAAGGCGATACCGACGCCTTCGAGGAATTGGTCGCGCGGCACCGGGACAAGATTTATGCGCGCGCCTTCAGCATGATGCGGAATGAAGAGGAAGCCATTGATCTTTCTCAGGAAGCATGGGTGAAAGGCTGGCAGCGGCTGGCGCAGTTTCATGGCGAATCCAGTTTCGCCACCTGGATTACCCGGATCGTCATCAATCTTTGCCTCGATGAATTGCGAAAGCAAAAACGCCATCGCACCGAGTCGATTGAGGAGATGGACGAAGACTCCGGCGGCGTCGAGCGCCAGATGCCGCCCATCACTACCAATCCGACCGAGCGATTGGAACGCGGCGAGTTGCGCCAGAGAATTGACCGCGCGCTCGAGCAAATGTCGCACGAGCACCGGACCGTCCTCGTGTTGCATGAATTTGAAGAAATGGAATATAAGGAAATCGCCAAAACCATGGGATGTTCGATCGGCACGGTAATGTCCCGGCTGTTTTACGCGCGCCGCAAAATGGCCGCGCTCCTGGCGGATCTGAAAAATGAATGAGAACAGTTAAATTTGTTAAATGAGTTAAATAGTTAAATGGAGTCCCGGAGCGATGATCTCACGCAAGCCATTTAACCCATTTAACTCATTTAACCAACCGCGATGACCCAAGAGCAACAACTCAAACTGCAGGCCTTCGTCGACGGCGAGCTGCCCGAAAGCGATGCGCGCGAAATCGCCGCCTGGACGGCGCGCGATCGCGAAGCCACCGCGCTGCTCGGCGAATTGCGCCACACACGCCAGGCGCTCAAGGGCTTCGAACCCGCGCGGCTCGTTCCCGAATCGCGCGAATTTTATTGGTCCAAAATCAAGCGCGAGATCGAGCGCTCGGCCCCGGCTCCTGCGCCGGCTAAAGTTTCTCCCTTCCGAGTGTTGCGCCGCATCCTGGTGCCGATCGGCGCGGTCGCCGCGCTGGCGATTATCGGCATCTTCACCGTCCGCCAGCTCGGCAGCGGCAACGTCCACCCCGTGCAGGTCAATGCCGTCCTGGCCGATGCCGGCGCCGCCTATACCTATCGCGACGACGCGCAGAGCATGACCGTGGTTTGGCTGTCGTACCCGGCGGAAAAAAAGCTGGCGCAAAGCCCGTCCGCCGATACGCTTCCAGCGAAATGAGACACGGCCTGATTTGCGTTTGCATGCTCTTCGCCCTCCTGTCTTCAACAGGTCTGGCGCGCGCCGGCGCTGGCGACATGAACCTCGACGCCCAGCTCATTTGGGGCACGAACGACACCAAAACCGACGCCAAACTCAAGCCCGCAGACCCCGAACTGGTCAGAAAATTGAGACAATCGCCGTTCAAATGGGATCACTATTTTGAAATGCATCGCGAGCAAATCCCCCTGAAGCTGAACCAGGAAAAAACCGTCTCCATGAGCCGCAACTGCGTCATCTCGGTGACCAATCTCAAGGATCAGCAAGTCCAGCTTCGCCTCTTCGGCAAAGGTGTCCTCGCCAATACCGTCCAGCAAGCGCTCCCCAAAGGGCAACTCCTCATCATCGGCGGCAACGCCGAAAACTCCACCGCCTGGTTCGTCGTCCTCCGCCAGGTCGAGAAATAACGAACGAATTGGTGGGGCGAGATTCCGTCGAGCCCTCGAATCGTTGTGGCACGAGCGTCCTCGCGAGCCGTGGATCCTAGCCGCATTGGTGGGGCGCGCCGCTCTGCGCGCGCCGCCATATTTCCGCATCCGTGTTCATCTGGGGTTAAAAAACGCCCCGCATTCTCATGCGGGGCGTCGCGTTGCGTAGCGCAGACTTTCCAGTCTGCGGGTTCCGGGGACTTTCCAGTCCCCGGTTCATATCGTCATCAGCTTCCCACGCTGACCAATTCCTCATTATTCGCCACGTTCACAATCTTGAACTGCTCCGCGTGCATGCCCGGGTCGGCGCGGAACGACAGCTTGCCGAAATAACGCTTCTCCATCTCGATGAGATGCTTCTCGTCTTCCGTCCGCAATCGATCGAGCACCGTCGGATTCACCACGATGCGCAACTGAAAATCCGATTCATCGCGCGAACGTTTCTTCAGGATTTCGCTCAGCTTGCGCTGGATTTCCACGCTCATCGTCAGCGCACTCTTCACCTTGCCGCGGCCCTTGCAATACGGGCAATCGTCGTACACCGCCGCGCGCACGCTTTCGCTGTGGCGCTGCCGCGTCATTTCCATCAGGCCCAACTGCGAAATCGGCAGGATATGCGTCTTCGCCTTGTCGCGCCGCAACCCTTCCTTCATCCGCTGATAAACATTCTGCCGGTCGCGCGGATGCTTCATATCGATGAAATCCAGCACGATCAACCCGCCCATATTGCGCAGGCGCAATTGCCGGCAAATTTCATCCGCCGCCTCCAGGTTCACTTTGAGGATCGTCGATTCCTGGTCCCGGCCGCCTTTATGCCGGCCGGTATTCACGTCAATGGCCACCAGCGCCTCGGTTTCATCGATCACGATGTAACCGCCGCTCTTCAAATGCACCTGGCGCGAAAACGCGTTCTCCAGTTGCTTGCTGATGTTGAACCGGTCAAAAATCGGCTGCGGATCGGCGTACAACTTGATCTTGTTCGCCGAACGTTTCGAAATCTTCGAAATCATGTCCCGCATCCGGTCGTGCGCCTTCGGGTTGTCCACCACGATGCGCTCGACGTCCTCGGTGAGGAAATCGCGCACCGTGCGCTCGATCAAATCCGGCTCCTGGAACACGCACGTGGCCGGCGGCTGACCCTTGATGCGGCTCTGGACTTGGTTCCATTCCTCCAGCAATAAAAACAAGTCGCGAATGAAGTAACGCTTCTGCTGGCCTTCGCCGACCGTGCGCATGATGACTCCCATGCCATCCGGAATGGGCAATTCGCGCAGAATTTTTTTCAGCCGCTGCCGTTCCTGCTGGTTCTCAATCTTGCGCGAGATGCCGCTCTGGTCGGAATTCGGCAGCAGCACGAGATAGCGCCCCGGCAAGACGAGGTTCGTCGTCACGCGCGGCCCCTTGGTTCCAATCGGCCCCTTCGTCACCTGCACGATGATTTCGCTGCCCGGCGGATAAACACGCGGGATGTCCTTCTGCGTGATTTTCGGCTTGTCGCGCCGCCGCCCCTCGCGCTCGACGATTTCCACGCCGCTATCGAAGTTGCTCGGCACGATGTCCCAATAATGCAGGAACGCGTTCTTCTCAAAACCGATGTCCACAAACGCCGCCTTCAGATCATCCTGCAGGTTGCGCACTTTGCCTTTGAAAATACTGCCCACTAGGCGTTCTTCGGTCGTCCGCTCAATGTTGAATTCCTCGAGCTTGCCGTCCTCCGACACCGCCACGCGGGTTTCGAGCGTTTCGGCGTTGATGATGACCTCCTTGTGCAGCTTCTTTTCCGGCTTGATCAGCCGTTGCACTTTTTTGACGAGATTCGTCGCGGCCACGCGGATGGAATCCACGAGGCCCTTGGGTTTCTCGACCACGGGAACCGGTTGAAACGGTTTTTCCTTCTCGACGGGCAGGGGAGTCGGTTGCTCTGGTTGCGCTGGCGCGGCATTTTGCTCCGCGGCGGGCGTTTGCTCCGCCGGCGCGCCTTCCGGCGGCAAGCCGGCGGCGATGTTTTCCGCGCGCTCAATTTCCTGCGCGTGACGGCGATCGTACACCTTTTCCGGTACGGCCGTGCCGCCAACCACTTCCGCCCGTGCTTCCGTCGCCTCACGGTCGGGTTTTTGCGAAGCATGACCCAGACCGCCGCTCGGGCGGAATCTCATTCCACCCCGTCGGCGTCTGGAGAAATTTCTATCGCTCATATTAATAGACCTTTCGATACATATACACGTTTTGCAGCAAGCCCAGGGCGATCAACGAGCCGAGCACCGAAGACCCGCCGTATGATAACAGCGGCAGTGGTATGCCCGTCACAGGGACAATGCGAATGTTCATGCCGATATTGATGAAAACGTGGCTGAAGATTAGCGTCACAACGCCTACGGCTATCATCTTGCCCAGGCGGTCGCGCGCCTGGCCGGCGATCCTGATTCCAGTGAACAGGACCACCGCATACAACGCCAGCACCACAACGGAGCCGACGAATCCTTTCTCCTCGGCAATGACGGAGAAAATGAAATCATTATGCGCCGCACCCGGCGGCAAAAACTGCAATGCGGTCTGCTTTCCCTCATGCCAGCCGCGTCCCCAAAATCCACCATCACCCACCGCGATCAACGCCTGCCGCACCTGGTAGGACTTTTCCAATTCCGTGAGCCGCGCCGCCGCCTTTTGTTCCGCCGAAGCATCCGAATCCGCGAAACTCGCCCCAAAATAAACCAGCAACCGTTGCCGCTGATATTCCTGGATCGGAATCCGGAAATGCGGCGGCGCAAACAACACGTCGCCGATCAGCAACACCCCCAGCAATCCCACCCCGCCCACCAGTTGCACCAAAAATCGCCTTGGCGTCCCCGCCACGAACATCATCGCGAGGCCCGTCGGGATCAGCACCAGCGCCGAACCCAGGTCCGGCTCCTTCAAAATCAATACAAACGGCAGCATCATCAGCCCGATCGATTTCCAGAAATTGCCGGGCAACCGCAATTCATCCGGCGGACGGCTCAGGAAATTCGCCTGTGCCAGAATGAACGCCAGTTTCGCAAATTCGCTCGGTTGCAGTTGAAACACCTTCAAATCAAACCACCGCCGCGCCCCGAACCGCACCGTCCCGATCCCATGCACCAGCACGAGCAGCAGCAGCACAATCATCACCCAATAAATCACGAACGACCACCGCGTCAGCGACCGGTAATCCACGATGCACAGCGCCGCTGCCGCGCCGATCCCCAGCACATACCACACGATTTGCCGGAACCAAAGCTGGTCCACCAGCTTCACCGTGCTCGCCGCGTCGCCCACCATCGTGGCGCTGTAAATAAACGCCACGCCGATGGCCATCAGGCAAGCCAGCGCCGCCAGTTGGAGCTTGTCCACCCGCGACTGCTGCGCATTGTTTATAACATCAAACATTCTTCAATCGTTCTCGACTCGAAACTCGAAACTCAAAACTCGAAACCTTCATTTAATTTCTGGCCAGCGACCGATTCGCCGTCGCCGGGCTGTCCGTCTGCGTACTCAAAAGCGCTTCATAAATTTTCTTCGCCGCCGGCGCGCACGTGGGCCCGCCGAAGCTCCCGTTTTCCACCATCACGACCACCGCCCAACGCGGCTTGTCCATCGGCGCGAAGGAAAGAAACCAGGTCGTCCTTCCCGTCGCGCGGCCGTGTTCGTCCTTGATTTCCGCCGTGCCCGTTTTGCCGCAAATCGGAAAACCGGGAATCGCCGCGTTCTTGCCGGTTCCTTCTTCCACTTCGGAGCGCATCGCGTCGTGCAGAATGGCGATGCTGCGCCGGCTGACGCCCAAGTTGTCCCGAACCACGCCCTTGGGCATCACGAGCGGCTGCCCTTCCGTCGGATCCGCCGGCTCAATCCGATCAATCAGACGCGGGTAAAGCACCTTGCCGCCATTGGCCAACGCGGCGTCCATGACCGTCATCTGCAACGGTGTCACCGCGATGTATCCCTGGCCGATGCAAATGTTGGCCGTGTCGCCGACCCACCAATGCGAATGAATCTGTTTCCACGAGGGAAAATAACCGGGCGTTTCCTGGTTGTTGCCTAATCCGATGCGTTCGCCCAGGTGCAGCCGCTCGCCCAGTCTCACGATGCCTTCAATCTTCGCGTAGCGGAGGCCGTTCGTGATGAAATAGGTGTTGCTCGATTCCGACATCGCGCGCTTGAAATCGTATAAACCCGGATGCGCCAAATCCCCGATTTTATTATGCGGTCCAATATAAATATATCCCGGATTATCAATCGTCGCGTTCGGATTCATTCCCGCCTCGAGACACGCCAGTCCGACGATCGTTTTGAAGATGGATCCCGGCGCGTAATTTTCCTGCGTCGCGCGATTTTTCTCCGCCCCTTCGCCTTGGATCACGCGCGCATAGTAGTCGGGCGGAAAATTGTGGCGATCCAGGTAAAAATTGGGATCGTACGGCGGCGAGGAAGCCAGCGCGAGAATGTCGCCTGTATTCACGTCCATCACCACCGCCGCCCCTCGCACCGGCTTCGCGTAGGTCACGGGGGCGTTCGACAGCGCTTCTTCGGCGGCTTGCTGAATCCGCAAATCGATCGTCAGCACCACGTTGCTTCCCTGCTCGGCTGGCTCCCAAACAGTTTCGCTCTGGCGATAGCCCTGGTTGTTCACCAGCACCGATTTGCCTCCTGCATGGCCGTGCAGGTAGGAATCGCACGAGTATTCAATTCCCACGATGCCCCGATAATCCGGCAGCCGGTAAGTGAAGTAGCTTTCCTCGCCCTCCGATGAACTGTCGTCGCGCTGCAAATGTCCGAGCAAATGCGACGCCGTCGTTTGCAGCGGATAATACCGCGAAGACTGCACTTCCAGGTCCGCGCCGTCCGAAGTGGTGGATTGTTCCTCGAACCGCGCCACCAGGTTCGGGTCAATATCGGACAGCACTGGGTAGGGCAGGGCGAGGCGCGTCTGGTAATGCTTCACGAAATTGTTGAAATCCAGCGAAATCGGTTTTTGCAAACGGCGCGCCACGTCCGCCACCACATTGCTCGCCACGTCATACCGCGCCCGCCACGTCAGGTCGGAAATCTGGTCCTTGGTCAGCTTCGCCCGCACCTTCTGCACCGTCCGCTTGCGGTTCCAGAATTTCCAAAACGGCGGCGAATTCGTCACCAGTTTCTCGGGACGCAGATACGCATACTCCTTTTGGAAATCATCCCGCAAATCATCCAGGTAAAGGCTCACGCTGTACGTCGGCGCGTTCTCCGCGAGCGTCTGGCCGTTGCGATCCAGGATTTTCCCCCGCACCGCCGGGATGCGCACGGTGCGAAACGCCTGCGTCTTCAGATGCTCGTGGAAATCCTGCCCCGAAACGATCTGCACCCACCAAAGCCCCACCAGCAGGACAAAAAGGCCCAACAACACCGCCGCCGTCAGCAGCCGCAGTTGCGGATCATTCTTCTTCAGTTGGTCGAAAACTAACATGACTCCAAAGTCCAAAGTCCAAGGCCCAAAGTCCAAAGTCCAAAGTGCCAAACACGCGCCACGGCGTTCTTCCGCGACTTTGGACCTTGGACTTTAAACTTTAGACTTTTCATTTTCTGCCTCTGCGTATTTCCCGGTCCGGCCGGAAACTCATTTCCGTCGCGCTTCGGTAGGTGAACGCGCGGTCAAACCAACCGAACAATAAAAACAACGCGGGCGTTGCGATTGCGCCACCGACCGCCATCACTATCCATTGCCACAGCGAAAACCAGCTCAACGCCGGCGCGTGCCCGCCCGTCAGCAGCAACAGCACCACTGCCACCGGCACAAACGCGCTCGCGCTCAGCCCCAACACCGACTGCGCAAACAGTTCATCGCGCAAAATCAGCTCCCGCTGCGTGTGAATCGCAAATCCCACCGCGAACAACGGCAGCACCGAAATCCCCAGCGGATTGGCCGAAAGCGAATCAAACATCAGTCCGCCCATCACCGAAACCGCCGTGATGGTTGGCAACCCCGCCGTCAACGCCGCATAAACCACAATCGCCGGCAGCAAATCAATTTGTGCGCCCAGCAGGTTCCGAATCCCGCTGAACGCCGATTCGCAAAACACCGCGAGAAACGCCACCAGCAATATCAAAATGGAATTGAGAGTACTCATCGCCTCTTTCCCGAGTCCAAAGTCCAAAGTCCAAAGTCCAACGCCCTGCGGAGCCTGCCCCAATCGGCAATTGCCAATCGGCAATCGGCATTTCTCTCAACTTGGAATTTCATAAATTGTTTGACGGAAACAGCACCCACACCTCATCCAGCGAACTCAAATTCGCCGCCAGTTTCACGCGCGCCTCGATGGACAGCCCGTAATCCACCTGCCGCGAATCCGCGATTCTGCCAATCGGAATTCCCGACGGAAAAAATCCTCCCGTACCACTCGTGACCACCGTTTGTCCGGGCACCAGCTTTGCGTTTTTGTTCAAGAATCCAAACGCCACCAGCGTATTATCCCACGGATCCGTCGCCCCGATCACACCCGTGTCGCGCGTTTCGACCACTTCCGCCGCGACCTTGCAATTCCTGTCTCCGATCAACACCACCGTCGAGCGCGTCAGCCCCACCGCTGACACGCGTCCCACCAATCCGTCCATCGTCAGCACCGGGAGGTTCTCCTTCAATCCGTCGCGCGAGCCCAAGTCAATCTGCACCGTTCGCCACCAATTGGCCGGGTCGCGCGAAACGACCTTGCCCAGCTTGAGCTTCCACGGCTTGGTTTGCTCCCAACCCACGAGCTGGCGCAGCCGCGCGTTTTCCCGGGCCGTGTCTTGCGCCTGCAACAGTTGCATCCGAAGCTGGTCGTTTTCCCGCTGCAAACTCGCGTTCTCCTTCAATAACTCGCCGCGCGTCGTGATGACATCCCCGGTCTTGTTGGCCAGCCGGTCGGCCGAATTGGTCAGGCCGAAAAGCGGCAGGAAAAGGCTCCCAAACGCCAGTTTCAGGCGCGCGGTGGTATGGCTCGGCAAATTCAGCAGGATCAGTGACAGCAGGATCACCACGCCAACGGCTATGTAATGGCTCCTCTTCAACATGGCGGGAAAAGAGCACAAGGGTGGAAATCCGAAATCCGAAATCCGAAATCCGAAAGAAACCTGTTCGTTATCAAAGATGTGAACCGTGAGCGCCGCGCAAAAAACCCTCGGGGGAGTCTTCTCCCATGAACCGTAGCAGCCGACGTCAGAAGGCTCTGATCTTTTCCGCGCAGAAAATGTGTGAGCCTCCTGACGTCGGCTGCTACAGGCTTCACCGGGGGAATTCTCTGAAAACAGCTCGCGCCTTGAACCCCTGAATCGCGATACGCCAATGGCTGTATTCGACGAGAGACGCTGGAGCAACTTCTCCCTCTCCGCCGCGGAGTGGGGGAGAGGGGCGGGGTGAGGTGGTCAGGGCTGGGGGGCACACAATTTCTCGTAAGCCCCGAACTGGTGTTCCTGAGCCCGAAAAAGGCCCAACCGGGCGTAGTTCTCCGCTCGGATTTCGGCCTTCGGATTTCGGAGTTCCCTCCTTCGGCCTTCCTTCGGATTTCGGATTTCGGATTTCGGACTTTAATGCTCATCAAACCGAGCGCGGACAAACCGCGTCGCATCTGATGATCGCGAACCGGGAATTATTTGGAATTGGACGAGACTCGCTTGAGAAACTGAAGCTCCTGCAAAACTCTGCCGGTGCCCTCGGCAACGGCACTTAGTGGGTCGTCGGCAATGTGCACCGGCAAGCCGGTTTCCTCCGCGACCAGCCGGTCGATGCCGCGCAACAGCGCGCCACCTCCGGCCATCACAATGCCCCGGTCCACCAAATCGGCGGACAATTCAGGGGGACATCGTTCCAGTGTAATGCGAATGGACTCCAATATCTGAGAGAGGGGCTCTTGCAGGGCTTCGCGGATTTCTTCCGAGCGAATGTTCAGGGTTTTCGGTAATCCTGCGCTCAAATCGCGGCCCTTCACTTCCATGGTTAATTCCTGCTCCAGCGGAAAGGCTGAGCCTATTCTTATTTTGATTTCTTCCGCCGTGCGTTCACCGATCATCAGGTTATAGGCGCGTTTCATGTGCGCAACGATCGTCTCGTCAAATTCATCACCGCCCACCCTCAGGCTGCGGCTGAAAACGATCCCGGCCAGCGAGATGATTGCGATTTCGCAAGTCCCGCCGCCGATGTCCACAATCATGTTACCCGCCGGCTCATGTACGGGCAGCCCAACCCCGATGGCCGATGCCATCGGCTGCTCAATCAAATACACTTCCCTCGCTCCCGCATGAGTCGCGGAATCTTTTACCGCCCGCTTTTCCACTTCGGTGATTCCCGAAGGCACCGCGACGACGACTCGCGGAGCAATGAGCTTGCGGTGATGGACCTTTTGGATGAAATGGCGGAGCATGGCTTCGGTGATTTCGAAGTCCGCGATCACGCCGTCTTTCATGGGCCGAATGGCCACGATATTTCCCGGCGTGCGTCCCAGCATCCGTTTGGCTTCATCGCCAACGGCCAGGACGTTTGTGGTGCCCGCCTGAATCGCGACCACGGATGGTTCGCGTAGCACAATTCCGCGGTCTCGTACATACACGAGGGAATTGGCTGTCCCAAGGTCTATCCCAATGTCATTGGAAAACAGGCTTTTAACTTGTGCAAACATGAAATGTTGCCTAACGAGCCTGAGATTAAGAGCCTTTACCAAACAAGGTCAAGTTATTAACAATCCAAAACATCCTCCTCGCCTCACCTAGCCTCTCTCACGCAACTCGGAACACGCAACTCAAACCCGAAACCCACCCCCGTCACGCTACATCCGTCCCTCGCCACTCGTCCGAATACCGTATTAAATCCTACGAAAATCGGGTCAACCCGTAATTGCGCTGCCCCATTCCTGCGTCTACAACAGCTTGTGTGAATTTTACGACTCCACGCACCCTCACTCCTATTGCGCCCGGAGCACTGTTGTCCCTGACACCTGAGCCTGCCGCCAGCAAGCCGGCTGGCCCGCACATCCCCAAGATCCTCGTCGCGGACGACAATGTTGTTATCCTCAAAGCGGTTGCGATCACCCTCAAATCCGCCGGCTACGAAGTCCGCACCGCCATGGATGGCACCACCGCCATCAGTTGCGTCCGGCGCGAGCGCCCGGACCTCATCATTCTCGACATCAATTTCCCGCCGGAAGCGACCCATACCGGCGGCATTCAATGGGATGGCTTCCTGATCCTCGACTGGCTCCGTCGGCTCGAAGAATCCCGCGACACACCCATCATCTTCATCACCAGCGGCCAATCCTCGAACCTCTTGGAAAAAGCCGTTTCCGCCGGCGCCGTGGCCTTCTTCCACAAACCCATCGACCAGGAAGAAATGCTCAACGTCATCCGCCACACCCTCGGCGACCCCCAAGACCTCCACCAATAACACATGGTGGGTCGAGACTCCGTCGAGCCCTCGAATCCTTCGTCGTCCTCGTCCTTTCGTCCTCGTCATTGGTCATTGGAAATCTCGGCAGGCCATGCCGTTCCGCGCGCTCCGCAAACGCAAACGTGCAAACTCCAGCACAGTGGAATTTGGTGCTGGGAATTTCTCCGGAGCTTGGAATCTTGGACGCTTGGAGCTTTTGAGACGGCAAGAGTCCGCCGAACATTTCTGCCCGGCGGACTCCCGCTGTTTGCCGCGTAACCAAACGCTAGGGCGCTTGGATAATGTAGAACTGCTGCGGAGCCGTCCCCGCCGCGTTCGTGAAATTGAAACTGCCGTCCTGCCCAAATGAATTGGTGCCGACCGGCGTCCATTGCGAGAACGGCAGGCTCAAATTCGTGCTCGACAGCACATAGAAATTATTGCCCGATGTCCCACCCGCCCCGCTGATCACCACCTGGCCGTTCGAAACGCTAATGTTCCCGATCGTCGGTCCCGTCGCGCCGGCGGTCGTCACTCTCAAAATGCCGCTGCTCAATTGCGACGTGTCCCACTGCAATCCCGCACCGGGAGCGGGGGTGATCGATGTGAACGAACCGGTAATCGAATTCGCCGAGAACAACGCGAACGAATCTCCCGCCACTAGCGGGTCACCCGTGAGATTCACTTGCAGCGTCCCGCCGAGCGTCAGCGACGCCACATTGGTCACCAGATCGCTCGTCAGCACGCCCGCCGTGCTGTCCAAATCCATCACTGTCGTCCCCGCGAGACTCAGATTGCCGGCCACGCTCAACGTGCCGATGCCATTCGCACCCGGCGACAAAGTCGCGTCCGCATTCACCGTGACCGGAGCGTTGATCGTGCCGATACCCGCGAGCGTCGCGCCTGACACCGTCACGCCCGAGCCGGCAATTGAACCGTCCACTTCCAAAGTCCCGTTCGTCACCGTCGTCGATCCCGTGTAAGTGTTCGCTCCCGCCAATACGAGAGTGTGCGACCCGCCAGCGACGACATTTCCCGCGCCGCTCACCGGGCCGGTGAACGTCAGCGAACTCCCACCGTTATTTAGCATGGCAGTTCCCGTGATGCTCACATCGCCGCTGATGACCGTGGTGCCGTTGTCATTCTGGACCGTTCCACCGTCCTGAACGACAATTTCCTTCGGCAACGGCGTCGACGCGCCGAGATTATACGTTTCCAACATCGCACCGGGATGCACCGTAATGGTTTTCGTCGGGTCGCCGAAACCGCCCGAGGTTGACACCGTGGATGTCTGAATCGCAAACATGCCCTGCTGAATGTCCACGTTCGCCAACGCCGGATCGACTTGCACGCCCACGAGCGCCACCTGGTTGGTGCCGACCTTTGTAATATTTAGTCCGACCCCGCCGGTGCTCAGCGAAGCGGAGCCGCCGCTATTGCGGATGTCCCAACGCCCCGTGCCGCCGAACGTCGTGTCGCCCGCCAGTGCTACTATGCGCAGCGCCGAGGTTTGTTGCGGCCCGTGATTCACAATCGCGCCTCCGCCGTCGGGTCCGCTGCCAATCGCCGTGACATTGGCCCCGCCGAGATTCTGGCCGTTGATTTCCAGCGCGCCGCCGCTGTTGATGATCAGGCCGACCGTTCCAAACGCCGCCGCGCCATTGCCGGAATCGATTGTGCCCCCATCCACGATAATGGGAGATGCCAGCGTCGAGTTGTCGCCCGTCAACGTCAGCGTATTGGTGTTTTCCTTCGTCACCGTGCCGAAATTTGAAAGCACCGCGTTCAACGTGGCGTCCACCGGCTGATTCAATATCAGCGAGCCGCCATTCAGGTTAATTCCGCCGCTCCCGAAATCGTTCACATTCGTATTCGCAATGACCAGCGTCGCCGCCGTATTGAGGAACACCGTGCCGAACGCGTTGGCGCTGTTTCCACCAAGCAGCAGCGAGCCTGTTTCCAAGTCCACATAATTCAACGTATTCGTGTTGTCGTTGCTGATCTGCACCCTCGTGGAACTGAAGTTCGTGAAATTGCCGCCCGCAAAATTTCCGGTGCCCGTGAACGTGTAAGGAGTGACCGCGTTGCTCATCGTAATGCCGCCCGGAATCAACGGGCCCACGAGATTGATCGACGGCGTCGCCGAACCGGAATCGTCAAAAACGACGTTGTCCAAAGTAAAGAACTGGTCGGCGGTGGCGCCGTTGAGCCAATTTTTCGCGCCCTTCACGTCCCACGTGTTCGCCACGCCATCCCCCTTCCAGAGCAGGTTGGCCGCTCCGGCTCCCCCCACAGAAAGTTGCAGCGCCCCCGGATTCGCCGTGCTGAAGGTGAAGGTGTAACGGCTCTGCGAAAGCGGCCCCGCCATGTGCAGGTCCGAAACATTTCCCGCCAACGCGGCGTAATTCATCAACGTATACGGCGTCGTCGTATCCAGGCCTCCTTCAAGGCTGTTAATCACCACGTTGTTTGATCCGTTCAACGTGAAAGTCCCGGCCACCTGAATATTATCGCTCACGCCGCCGGCCGTGCCGGCAAGGTCGAAATTCAACGTGCTGCCATTCAGGGTCAAGTTCCCAGGATTGACATTCGGAAAAATATAGAGCGTTCCCGGCACACCCAGCGCGCCCGGCGACAGCGTCGCGCCCGGTCCGCCGGTCACATCGGCATAAATAAAGCCGCTGCCCTGGAGCGAATTGCTGAACACCAGGCTATCGCCCGGATACCATTGCGCGTTGCCGCCTGTCCCGAGGTCGAACGATTGCGCATTGGGAATTTTCCCGCCATCCAGAATCGTCAACGCCACCCCCGACTGGTTCGTCGCGGCGATCGTAGTGGCGTTCGAAATCGTTCCGCCATCCACCACCAGCGTGCTCGTCACGAGATCCGAATTCGTCGGCAAATTCAGGAATCCGTTCGTCACATTTACATTGGCCAATCCGCCGATGGTCAATGCCCCGCGCACGTCCACCGTGCCGCCGCCAATATTCAGCGTGCCGCCCGTCAGCGCTGCTCCATCACCGCCGGTCACCTGGCCAAAAACCAGGTTGCTGTTCACGATCAAGGTGCCCGTGCCGTTCACATTCACGTTTCCCAAAGCGTAGTAGTTGGTGACCTGCGTCTGTACTCCGAGCGTCAGCGTATTCACATCGATCACGCCTTGGTCGAACGTCAGCGTGCCGACCGGGCTGTGCTGTTTGACCTGCCGACCCAGCGTCATTGAATCCACCAATGCGTCAACCGTGCCGCCGCTAAAATCGCAAATGCCCACCGTATTGCCGCTCCCGCTGCCGCTCTCCGCATCGGCCAAACGCCAATCCGCCACGCGGCTCACACCATCCGCCCCGCGAAAAACCGCCTTCGGATTGCTGAAAACATTCGTATTGAAAGTAATGGAACTGTTCCCCGTCTGCTTCACCCGTCCCACCGTGATGCTGTCGGCATTGATCGTGTTCATCTGGCCAAGCAATACATAGCTGGAATTGCCGCTGTTGTGATTGCCTCCGCCGTTGCCGCCAATGGCGATCGCGGGTGCGCTGCCCACCACGGTAATCACATTCGTCTTGGCCAGATACAATGTGCCCGCCGGACGCGGAAGCGATCCTTCCACTCCCACGAGCATGCGGCCCATCGTCGCATTCAGATTATCCAACCCGGAAAGATCCAGCGTCGACCGAAGCCACGTTCCGCTGCTCCCGCCGGTCTCCTGCCGGACGACGAAACTCGCGTTCGTATCATCGATGAGCAACGTCGCATTCGGACCGAAGATGACATTGGTCTCGCCCTGGGCCGATCCATTGTCCGTCTCCGTGCCGGCGATGAATATATTTCCCGCATTCGTGCTGGACAACGTGAGCGTCACGCCGGGATCGATCAATGAGTATTGGATCCCGTTGGTCTGCCCAAACCACAACGACTGGACCGTCCGGTTTTCGCCGACAATATTGTTAGGGGCGGTGAGATCAAGTGCCGCACCCTGGTCGAAAAATTGCGCGTCATCCGTGGCGGAGGGCGGACCGGGCGGAGTCCAATTTCCCGGCGTGGACCACAACAGGTCCGTGCCGCTGGCGCCGCTCCAGATAATAGGCGCGCCAGGAGAGATTGGCGTTGTGAGCGCGGCAGCGATTGCCGCGATGATATAGGGGCTTTTGACTTTCATGAGTGTAGGGGACGTGATGCATGGCGGCGGAGCGGACGCTTCGAAGTAGCCGAGGTGTGAGATCCGCCAAAAACGGATTACTTATTTCGAAACGGCAGGAGGCCGAAAAAAAATCGGAACTTCATCGACAAATCGAAGCGTGGCTCTGGACGAATGCGCCGCCACTTTCACGTAATCATCTGCAAGCCCATTGGCACGAACCGTGCCACCAGGGTAACGCCCTCAAAACCCCGTGTTTTCGAAGGTTTACGAAAGAGCCGCAGTAGCACAGGAATCGTGGATGGAACAAATTGTGCCAACCGTGGTCTGCCGCGTATCGCCCCGGGGTGGCGGCGCGCCGGCAGAGCGCCGCCAAATGAATGGTCCGAATTGAACAGAAGCAACGAAGAGAACGAAGCCGCAAAATCTCCGCTTCCTCTGCTTTCTCATGTTCAAATCTTCGTTCCCTTCGTTGCCTTTTGTTAAATATTCCGCATCTGCTTCCATCCGTGTTTATCCGCGGTTAGGAAATTCGTGTTCAATCGCTAATCTTCAATTTGGCCAAATCAGCGTTTGACATCCACCCCGTTGTCCGCGAAATATTTCGGCGGTTGCCAGAGTAGCTCAGGGGTAGAGCAGAGGACTCATAAGCCTTTGGTCGGGGGTTCGATTCCCTCCTCTGGCACCATTTTTAAAATCTTCGTGCAAAAATTGGTGCGCCGTATCCGGCCAAGGCGGGCGGATGACAAAACCATACGCTTCAACTTCACCAAACAATCGGTGCCTGGGAAAGGGCAGGCAAGCGCGAGCGCAAAGTCATTCGCTTTACTTATTCAGAGCCGGCGTCCTCCGTCAAAAATGGCCAAAAATTCCTCGCATCTTTTCTCGTTTCGAAGTAACCTGACGTAGCACAGCAAAAACCACAAACGAAATTCGGAGGAAACGTTATGGGAATGGAATTCTGGCTCATCCCGGTGCTGGCGATGATCGTCGCCGGCGTCGCTATATTCTACATGATCATGCGCCGCCAGGGCGGCTCCGGTTCCCGCGCTGACGGCCACACGGTCGTGGATAAACCGGTCAGCGAAGAGAATCAGGGAGTCGGCTGGAACTATTACAAGTAACCCGCCTCGCCCTCACATGGGGAAGCAACACAGGCGCTTTGCCTGCGGCGGATGTGAAGTATCCAAACCTGGTTTTGATTTGGCGCTTGGAATTGGAATTCTGAATTTGGAACCTCGTTAAAGCTCCGCCCAATCAATCACGTTCCGAAGTTCCTCTGAACCCTTGAAGTCCCGCCATATTCCCTTTTTGTCCAGATAACCAAGGCATGTGAATTCCGGGCAACGCACCATCACCGGCACGCCGATCTCGGGCAACGGCGCATTCACCGGCTTTCCCTTTTTCGCGGCTATAATCCGTTTTACGAGTGAAACCAGCTTGGGTAGCTCGTTCTTTGAAACAAATCCCGTCGCGCCTCGGAAAAACGCGTTGGTCTTGGCTGCGGGCGAGGTCGAACCCGAAACGAAAACAAACGGCACCTCCGGACGCATTTCGCGAGTCCGCGTCAGTGCCTTCAAAGTGTCATAACCCGGAATCTGCGAATCCGAAAGAATGAGGTCTATCTCGCCCTTTTCCAGCATCGCTTCAAACTCCAGCCGCGAACACACCTGCGTCACGGCACAGTCGATGCCTGCGTTTTTCAATTCGTAGAGGATTAGCTGCGCATCCAACGAATTGTCTTCCAAATGAGCGACGCGTAGGGGCGTCGTTTTTTCGACGGTTCTCATAACCCAGTTACAACCAGCTCCCAAAATGAGACAGTCACCTGTCTGATTTGTCCCGAAAAAGGACAAATTCCTGTCAATTAGGCTCTTTCGTCCGATATATTAGCAAGATTCACGCCAGTTTTCGTTCTTTGTCCGGCAAAAGTAAAAGGAATCCCTACAACAGCTCCAAGCGTCCAGGCTCCGCGGAAGAATCTCCAAGCGTCCAAGCTCTCAAGCTTCAGAGAATATCCAAACATCAAGCTCCAATCCATCGCGGAGTTTTTGTAGCTTGTCGGCTTTCTTATTGCCCCAAAAAACCGGTCTTGCCATTCTGCCCCGCATGATTCTTGCAGGTGATATCGGCGGGACCAAAGTCAATCTGGCATTTTTTACGGAAAGCCTCCGTCTCACCGCGGATAATCTCGAATCGTTTCCCAGCCGCGACTACGCCAGCCTTGAAGACATCGTTTTCAAGTTTCTGTCCGAACGCAGCTTGAAAGCCCAATATGCCTGCTTCGGCATTGCCGGCCCGGTGAAACACGGTCGCGTGGCCGTGACCAATCTCCCGTGGATCATCATCGACAAGGAACTGAAAGCAGCGCTCAAGCTCAAAGCCGTCTGGCTCATCAACGATCTCGAAGCCAACGCCCACGGCATTTACGGCCTCACGCCCAAGGATTTTATTACGCTCAACAAAGGCGAGGAAGTCGCTGTTGGTGACGCCGCCATCATCTCCGCCGGCACGGGCTTGGGCGAAGCCGGCCTGTTCTGGGATGGCAACCGCCATCTGCCCAGCGCCTCCGAAGGCGGTCACGCTGATTTCGCGCCCCGCACTGATCTCGACATCGAATTGCTCCAGTATCTCCGCACCCGGTTCGATCAACCGGATTGGGAAACCGTCCTTTCCGGCCCCGGGCTGTATCACATTTACGAATTTCTCCGGCAAAGGAACGGCACCGAACCCGCGTGGCTCGCCACCGAATTGCGCAGCGAAGAACCGCCCAAAGTCATCACCCGCGCCGCGCTCGAAAACAAAAACGACCTCTGCGTCCAGGCGCTGGATTTGTTCGTGGATTATTACGGCGCCGAAGCCGCGAACCTCGCCCTTAAAATCCTCTCCACCGGCGGCATTTACATTGGCGGCGGTATCGCCCCGAAGATCATTGCCAAACTGACCGATGGCCGGTTCATGAAAGCCTTCATTGGCGCCGGCCGCATGAAAGCTCTCCTCGCCGCCATGCCTGTCCGCGTCATCATGAACGACAAAACCGCCCTCATCGGCGCCGCCCGCTACGCCGCCATGCAATCCGGCAAAATGATTTGACGCTTGGCCGCCGATGTGAGGGCATGTTGCCCAAACGCACGGAGCGCGGCTCTGTGAGCTTGAGAGCTTGGAGCTTTGAATAGTTTCCCCATATTCCCTTTCTTCCCTGTTAAGGATTGTCCCGGTCCGTTGGTGTTGGTTTATCCGATTCAAAATATCGCCCCACGCGCCACAGCACGAACGCCACGCACGACAAAACGATCACAGCCGCCACCGTGCCGATGATCATGTCGTCACGGTTCTGCGGCGACGCGCTTCTCAGCCCAAGCAAAAAATAACCCAGCATCGCCAGCACCGCCGCGGCCACCACGATGAACGCGCGATGCCGCTTGTTGCCGTGCAAAACAATCCGGAGAAAAAGCGCCATGATCACCCCACCCAGAACAAATGCCACCACGGTCAACACCGAAAATTGAATTCGGATCACCGGATTCACCTGCTTGAGCGAGGCGAGAAACCCCGCCATCGCGGCGATGCTCAAACTGGAAACCCACATTACGAGTTTTTCGAAGAGCTTGCTTTCCTTCGATTCCTCCGCCGGCATGGGCGTCGTTTTCATAGCATGATTCAGTTTATCACCGACCCGGGTGGTTTCAAAAAACCGCCGGGTGATTTTGTCCCCGCTAATTCACCTCATAAGAGGGCGGGCAATCCCCCCCCACCTGGGAGCGCCGGCGAGACTCCGGCGCTCCCAGCGAAAGCGCGGCGGTTATAGACCGCCACTACAGATAATTCGTGTTTATTTGTGTCCATTCGTGGTTCCTAATCAAACATTTTTCCCGGATTCAAAATCCCATTCGGATCCAGCGTCCGCTTGAACTCGCGCATCACGCGCATCTGCGCGTCGCCCGCGAATTTCGGCAGAAACGACTTCTTCGCCACGCCCACGCCGTGCTCGCCCGTGATCGTTCCGCCCAACCGGATCGTTTCGTTGAAAATTTCCTTGAACGCCTCCTCCACGCGATGCATCTCGTCCGCATTGCGTTCATCCGTCAAAAACGTCGGATGCAAATTGCCATCGCCCATGTGGCCGAACGTCCCGACGCGCAATTTATATTTCTCCGCCACGCTCGCCACAAACCGCACCATGCGCGCCAGCTCGCTCCGCGGCACGGTCGCATCTTCCAGAATCGTCGTCGGCGCCACGCGCGCCAATGCGGAAAAAGCGCTGCGACGCGCCAACGCCAGTTTTGTCGCTTCCGCGTCATCCTTCGCCACGCGAATTTCCAGCGCGCCGTTTTTCCGCGCGAACTCCTCCATCTTCGCCGCCTCATCCGCCACCGCCGCCGCGTGCCCGTCTGTTTCCATCAACAGCAACGCCGCGCAATCGAGCGGCAACCCGATCTTCGCGTAATCCTCCACGCAATGAATCGTCGTCCGATCCAAAAACTCGAGCGTGCACGGAATGATCTGCGCCGCGATGATGTCCGACACCGCCTGCGCCGCCTGATCCATGTGCGCGAAGGTCGCCACCAGCGTTTTTTTCGCCGCCGGCTTCGGAATCAATTTCAGCAACACCTTCGTGATCACGCCCAGCGTCCCCTCCGAGCCGATGAACAAATCCTTGACCGAATACCCGGCCACATCCTTCACGCATTTGTTGCCGGTCCACAAAATTTCGCCATCCGGCAAAACGATTTCGAGTCCCATCACATAATTGCGCGTCACGCCATATTTCAAGCCGCGCAATCCGCCCGAATTTTCCGCCACGTTTCCGCCGATGGTCGAAATCTTCATCGACCCCGGATCAGGCGGATAAAAAAGCCCCGCCGCATTCGCCGCCTCGGCCACCGCCAGCGTCGTCACGCCCGTCTCGACCAGCATCGTGAGATTCGCGCGGTCCAGTTCGAGAATCTTGTCCATCTTCACCAGGCACAGCACGATGCCATCCGCCACCGGCAAACTCCCGCCGCTTAAACCTGTGCCGGAGCCGCGCGTGACGACCGGCGTCTTGGTTACATTCGCGAGTTTCAAGACGCGTGTTACGTGTTCCGTGTTGCGTGCGAAGGCGACGCAGCCCGGCAATTGTTTCAACGCCGCGGTGCCATCGAACGAGTAGGGGATGAGGTCTTCTGGCGCGGTGAGGACGTTTTCCGCGCCGAGGATTTGGCTGAGGTCGGAAATGATTTTTGGTGCGAGCGGCATGTGAGGGCGAGGATGTTTTAAGAGCTTGCGGTGGTCAACTGTTTCGTCGGGCGGCAAAAAGCTTTTCCATTTTTGCGTCACGGATCAGGCGACATGGAAATCAGAGACTCTTTACGTCGTCTCCTACGGGATTACCCCAAAACATTTCTCTTGTACGATCCCGCAAATCTTGGTACGCGTCGTACATGATTCAATTACTCACGCCTTCGCCGCGCAAAATTCAGGGCACGGATTTCAAACTCGTCCACGGCGATTGCGTGCGCGGCATGGCGCGGTTGCCGGCGGAAGTCGTGGACGTGGTGGTCACATCGCCGCCGTATAATCTCGGGATCAAGTACGGCAAATACGATGATCACCAGGTGCGCGATGCGTATTTGATGTGGTCGCGTGAGTGGGCGGCGCAGGTGCAGCGGGTGCTGAAGGACACAGGATCGTTTTTTCTGAACGTGGGCGGCGCGCCATCGAATCCGCTGCTGCCGCATCAGTTGATTTTGGAGATGTGCCGGATGTTCACGTTGCAGAACACGTTTCATTGGATCAAATCCATCACGGTGGAGACGCGGGCGGGCGAGCAGATTTCGGTGGGGCATTTCAAGCCGATCAGTTCGCATCGTTACGTGACCGATTGCCACGAATATGTGTTTCATCTGACGAAGACGGGCAACACGCCGGTGGACCGGCTCGCGATCGGCGTGCCGTATGCGGACAAGTCAAACATCAAACGTTGGGGCCACACGAACGGGCATGACAAGCGGTGTCGCGGCAACAACTGGTTCGTGCCGTATCGAACGATTCGCAGTCGCGAGGAGCAACGGCCGCATCCGGCAACCTTTCCAGTCGAACTCGCCGAGCAATGCATCAAGTTGCACGGCGCCGAGCCGGGCTTGGTGGTGATGGATCCGTTTTTGGGGATTGGGCATTCGGCGCTGGCGGCGAGGAATTGCGGGGCGGAGAGGTTTATTGGGTTTGAGATTGATTCGGAATATCTTAAGGAGGCGAGGGAGATGGTGGGGAATGAAGAATGAAGAATGAAGAAGTGCCGATCGGCGATCGGCGGTAGTAGCCGCCGAGGTAACGAAGCGGATTGTCGACGGCGCTTTCGGGCGCGCAAAGCGGTGTCGACCCTGCGCTTTGCCACCGCGGTCCATGGGTCCCAGGAATTCGTTGAACCGCTCGAAAAACTTGGTCAAAATAGTGAAAAACAACGCTTGCAAAGTGGAGGGGGCGGGACTACGCTTTGCGCTCTTTTTGGGAAAAACCCTGAGAATGTGGCACATTGCCACGAGCTGAAATCTTAATTTATGTCAGTTAAAATTCGCATGAAGCGGGTCGGCACGAAGAATCTGCCGGCGTTCCGCATTGTTGTGGCCGACAGCCGCAGCCCCCGCGATGGCAAGTTCATCGAGGAAATTGGCACCTATCAGCCGCTGAAGAAGGGCGATAATTTCACCCTGAAAATGGACCGCGCGCAATATTGGATCAGCAAGGGCGCGCAGCCGAGCGAGACGGTGGCGAGCTTTTTGAAGAAAGCCAACAAGGCCGCGGCCGCAGCCTAATTATTTTACTTCTATTGTATGCAGGCCTTTCTCGAGTATGTCGTCAAAGGGCTGGTGCAAAAGCCCGACGCGGTCACCATCACGCCGGTCGAGCGCGAGGGCACGACGGTTTATGAGTTGCGGGTGGACCCGCAGGACGTCGGGAAGGTGATCGGCCGGCAGGGCATGACGATCAATGCGATCCGGTCGTTGCTGCTGGCGGGCAGCGCGAAGAAGGGAATGCGTTGCACGGTGGAGATTGTGGAAGACGGAAGATCGTGAGAGATGATGTAGCGGCGGTCTGTGACCGCCGGACGAACAACCGGCCTCGCCGGAGGAATCACCGGCGCTCACAGAGCGCTGCTACAAATGAAGATTGACGTGCTGACTTTGTTTCCGGCGATGTTCGCCGGGCCGCTGGATGAGAGCATCATCAAGCGGGCGAGGGAAGCGGGGTTGCTGGATTTGAAGATCCACCAGTTGCGGGATTACACCCACGACAGACATAAGACGGTTGATGACCGTCCTTTTGGCGGTGGACCGGGCATGTTGTTGAAGCCCGAACCGATCTTTGAAGCGGTGGAAGCGATTGCGCGGGAGTCGACGCGGGTGATCCTGTTGTCGCCTTCCGGCCGGCCGTTCAGCCAGGCGATTGCTCGCGAACTGTCGCAGCAGGATGATTTGCTGCTGGTGACGGGGCATTACGAGGGGTTCGATGAGCGGATTCGCGAGGACCTGGCGGATGACGAGCTGTCGATCGGGGATTATGTGCTGACGAATGGCGCGTTGCCGGCGATGGTGATGATCGACGCGGTGGCGCGGTTGTTGCCGGGCGTGCTTGGCGATGACGAGAGTTCGAAGGAGGAATCCTTCAGCGCGGACGGGCCGGGGCTCGAGTATCCGCAATACACGCGGCCGGCGGAATTTCGCGGGAAGAAAGTTCCCGAGGTGTTGCTGAGCGGCAACCATGCGCAGATTGCGAAGTGGCGCGCCGAGCAGGCGAAGCTGCGAACGAAAGAAAGAAGACCGGATTTGTTGTAGCGGCGGTCTATGACCGCCGGACGAATCCAGCGGCGCTCATAGAGCGGCCGCTACAGAGAATAGATTTTATGAACCAGGCATTACTTGAAAAAATTGAGTCGGAACAATTTCGCAAAGACAAGGCGGAATTCAACGTGGGCGATAGTGTTCGCGTGCACACGAAGGTCGTGGAAGGCGACAAGGAACGCATCCAGATTTTCTCGGGCGTGGTGATCGGCAAGCGCGGGCGCGGGTTGAACGAGACGTTCACCGTGCGCCGCATCAGCTACGGCGAGGGCGTGGAGCGCATTTTCCCGGTGCATTCGCCGCGTGTGGACAAGATTGAAGTGGAACGCCAGGGTTCGGTTCGCCGCGCGAAGCTGACTTACCTCCGCAAGCGTCTCGGCAAGGGCGCGACGTTGGTGAAGGAAAAGGAAAGCAAGGCGGAACCCGCTGCCGCTGCGAAGTAATTTTTTTCCGCCCATCTTCGCTAACGCTACGACGCGGCGAGCCGGCGGTTTCAGTAGATTTAGCGCCGCGAGTCTGAAAGGATTCGCGGCGCTCATTTTTTTTGGTTGGGGAGGCCGAGGGGATTGGAGCGCGGGCATTTGCTCCGCTCGTTGCTCCCGGAGCCATCTCGCGGAGCGATGCTCCGCGCTCCGTTTCAGTGGGTTGTTCCGGACCAGGTGAGGTTTTCCATCGTTTCGACTTTCCATTCATTATTCCGCAACGACAGGGTGAGGGCGCCGAGGTCGCTGGCGCAGAGGGTGGGGATGCGATGTCTGGCCAGGCGCGCCAGCAAGGGATGGGGCGCGCGGCGTGTGGCGGGGGACTGGGAATCGGCGATGAGGATGAGTTGCGGGTGGATGGCGGCAAGCAGGGTGTCGCTGAGCGGTTCGGTTTGATCGGGCAGGCCGGCGATGACGATGTCGGCGTGGAGATCGGCGCGGCTTTCGAGCAGGGCTTGCTGGCCGGAGCGGCCGAGATTGGAGAGGAACAGGATGCGCGTGCCTTCAGTTTCACCAAGCAGGACGAGGGAGTTGTCGTCGGCGCGCTTGAAGTCGCTGGTTGCTCCAGGGTGGAGAACGGTCCAGTGGCAGAAGGCGTCGCCGCAATTGACGATGGCGTGGCGCGCGGGCGTAGTTTCGAGCGATTGCAGGATGCTGCGATAGGCGGGTGAGCGAAAATGGGCGGCGCTGGTGATAATTTTTTCGATATGCGTGAGCGTGTCGAGCGTGGCGAAGCCGCCGACTTGCTGGACGCTGCCGTGCGTGAGCGCGAGGCTGGGGATGGAATTGATGCCTTCTGCACGGAGCCACGGTTTCAGGAGGAGTTCGACGGAATCGGTGTTGCCGCAATCGATGAGGAGGTCGTTGGCGTCGCCGGGGGCGTCGCAATAGACGGCGTGGCCGCCGTTGAGTGGGAGGATGGTGAGGCGCGTGGCGGAGCGTTGGTGGAGAAATTGAACGGTCCAGATGGAAAGGAGCAAGAGGAGCGCGGTAAATTTAGCGGCGCGCCATTCGCGTTGGAAAAGCCAACCGGTGAACGCGGCGAGGAGGATTGAATAATAGAGAAGGATCGTGAACGTGCCGGGCGCGGCGACATACCAATAGGCATGAGGCCAATGCGCGAACCAGAGGCTGGTGATGCGGAGCCCTTCCATGAAATGCCAGCCGAGAAAATTGAAGGCGGCCGCGCCGGGCGCGAACCATGCGGCGAGCAGGAGGCTGATGATGTTGCAGACGAGCACGGCACCGCAGAGCGGGACGGCGAGGAGATTGGCGGGGGTGCTGACGGGGGTGAGGATGTGGAAATAGAGGGCGACGAGCGGAATGGAGGCGAGCCATGCGGCGAAGGATGAGCAGAGCAGGTCGAGCGTCCAGCGCAGCGGCGTGTGCAGGTACGGTTGCCACCGTGGGCGAAGTTCTTCCGGCAGGAGTGGATCGGGCTGGAGCGCGCGTTGAATGAGGGCATCGAAAATCGGCATGATGCGGAAGATGCAGTAGACGACGACGAACGAGAGTTGAAAGCCGGCTTCGAATAATTGGTGTGGTTGCCAGAGCAGAATGATGAACGCGGCGGTGTAGAGGGAATTCAGGACATCGACGGGGCGTTTCAGCATCCAGCCGAAGATGACGATGGTGAGCATGACGGCGGCGCGAACGGCGGAGGGCGACCAGCCGGTCAGGGCGACGTAGGACCAGCAGAGTGGAATCAGGATGAGGCCCAACGGCACGCGCGGCATACGCAACCAGCGAAAGGTATAAAAGAAAATGCCGAAGAGGATCGCCATGCGGAGGCCGTCCACCGCAAAAATGTGAAACGTGGAGGCGCGGACGAAGGGCTCGGTCACGTCGTCGGTGAGATACGTTTTGTCGCCGAGCGTGAGGCTTTGTTCGAGGCGGAGGGTTTCGTCGGTATTGGTGCGGCCAATGGCGAGGGCGGTTTTGGCCCAGGCGAGGAAACGATCGCGGAACGGTGGCGCGGTTTTATCTGTGCTGAGGAGTTGCCAATCGGCGGGTTTGGCTTTGAGTTGGAAATAGATTTCCTGGTGGCGGAGCCAGGCGCGGCGATCGAAGAGGCCTTCGGCGATGGGCAGGGGCGGGGTTTCGATGACGCCGTAGATTTGAACCTTTTGGTCCTGGAAAAAATTTTTCGGCAATTGGCCGGAGGTGCTGATTTCGATTTGGCCGGAGGCGGGTTGCCAATCGGTTCGGGTTTGGAGGGCGGTGACGTTCAGGCGCGCGAGGGTGGTGAAGGTTTGGCCGCGGTCGCTGTCGAAGGCGCGTTCGGTAGGCGTGGCGGCGAGGGTGCCGCGGAGGGTGGCTAGTTGGGGTTCGCCGGTGAGTTGGAGTCGGAGGTCGGTGGGGGAAATGATGGCCGAATGAAGTGCGAGATTGGTCCAGCCGGCGAAGAGGAGCAGGGGATACAACAGATACAGGCGAAAGCGCGGGAGCAGGAAGGCGGCGAGGGCGAACGCGAAGGAGATGCTGAAAAGGCAAAAAAGCGGCAGTTCAAAGAAATGGCCGAGTGCGATGCCGATCGCGAAGAGGATTGCGATGATTCCCAGGGGCCGTTTCATCAGCGGCGGGAGGGTAGCGACGCGCGGGGGATTTGGGAACAAGGATTTTAACCACGGATGGACACGGATGAACACGGATGAAAAAAAGGCTTTTACGCGAATTGCGCGAATGGGCGCGAATTTTTGACTGTAGATGGACCCGGATATGCAATTCCTATGGCGAGGGGATTCCATCACGCGCTATGCGCTCCGGAAGAATAATGGGGCTGTGCGGCAGCGGCAGCCTTACCTTGGGAAAGCACAGGCGACTGGAAAGTAGCCTGAATCCGCAGGCAGGAATGCCTGCGCTACGGGATTGATGCTAGGTGTTGGCTTCGGGTTCGCCGGACAGATTGATTTCGGTTTTGGGCCACCAGCGGAGGCCGGTGCCGAGGGCCCAGAGTAAAATCATTCCGGCGGTGGCGCCGGAGGTGTCGATGAAGACGTCGGTGACTGTGGGGGTGCGGGTGGCGACGTAGCGTTGGTGGAATTCATCGGTGGAGGCGTAGAGGAAGACGATGAAGATGGCGAGGGAGGCGTGACGCCATTGCCAGGGGCGCGGGTCATTCCGGACGGGTTTGCGGATGGCGCGCCAGAGCAGGAAGGCGAGCACGGCGTATTCGGTGAGGTGCGCGCATTTGCGGCAAAGGTGGTGGATGAGTTCGACGTGTTGCTCGGTCATGTGCGGGAACAACCAGTGCAGGAGGGGGACGATGATGCGCGAGGAGTGGGTATAGGATTTGGCATCGCTCGAGCCGAAGAAGATGAGGGACATCCAGGCCAGCGGCAGCAACCAGTATTTCAAAAATGAACGCGTTTTGGACACGATGACAGGAAACAGGGTTGCGCGTGGGATGCAAAGGGAATTTTTGGAAAGGAACTCGCGGGAGGGGGGAAGATTCAAAAGTCCAAAGAAAAGCTTCACGCGTGCAGGCTCCGGAGAAACTTCAAGCTATAAACCCTCACCCCGGCCCTCTCCCATCCGATGGGAGAGGGGAATGGTTCACCGTTGGGGACTTGAATATTGCTGGGTTGATCGCAGGGCGAAGCGGGGAGTTGGATTTCAAACGCCGCCGGTGCAGTGCGTGGCAGGCTGGGCAGCCTGCGATGCAGCAGGTTAGGCAACCTGCGTTACGGTGCGGGAGGCGCGCCGATCAGGAGATCGGCGCCCCGAGGTCTCAATAAATTGGCTGTTGGGGAATGGTTTGATAGTAGCCGCGCGGTTTGTGTTCATCGGCCGTGCGCTGCACGTGGGTTTGTTGCACCAGATTCAAATAGTATTGGGCCTTGGCATTGTTAGGGTCGATTTGCAAAACGGCGCGGAATTTTTGTTCGGCCAGATCCAGGTAGCCTTTTTCGTATAGTGATTGAGCGTAGGATGCTTCGCGCGCGAGGTCGGCGTGGTAAACTGTAACGGGTTTTGGATGAGGCGGGGTTGAGCAGCCGATGGTGGCGGAAAGAAGGATCGATGCGGTCAGCAGAATTGTTCCAAGGTGGCTCATGATTATGGGCCGTGCGGCTGCGCAGCAAAATTAGTTCGTTGTGCCGTTGCGGCGGGCGGAGGTCATGAAGCTGAGATATTCGGTGAGTTGTTGCTTCATTTCCTTGCGCGAGACGATGGCGTCGATGAGGCCGTGGTCGAGGAGAAATTCGGCGGTTTGGAAGCCGGGGGGCAATTCGGCCTGAGTCGTGTCTTTGATGACGCGCGGGCCGGCGAAGCCGATCATGGCGCCGGGTTCGGCGATGATGAGATCGCCCACGCTGGCGTAACTGGCCATGACGCCGGCGGTGGTGGGATGGGTCAGGATGCTGATGTAGGGCAGTTTGGCCCGGGCGTGATAGGCGAGCGCGCCGCAGGTCTTGGCCATTTGCATGAGGCTGAACATGCCTTCATACATGCGCGCGCCGCCGCTGGTGGATATGATGATGACGGGCAGATTTTTTTCGGTAGCTTTTTCGATCAGGCGCGTCAATTTTTCGCCGACGACGGAGCCCATGGAGCCGCCGAGGAAGCTGAAGTCCATGACGCCGAGGGCGGCGCGGTGTTCGCCGATTTTGCAGAGGCCGGTGATGACGGCGTCTTTGAGGCCGGTGGATTTTTTGTATTCGGCGAGTTTGTTGGCGTAGGAGGCGACGCCGGTAAATTCCAGGATGTCGACGCTGGTGATGTCGGGGTTGAGTTCCTCGAAGGTGCAGGTTTCGACGAGGGAATGGATGCGTTCACGGGCGCCGATGGGAAAATGATACTGGCAACGGGGGCAGACTTTGAGGTTTTCGTCGAGTTCCTTGTCGAAAACCATGGTGCTGCATTTGGGGCATTTGGTCCAGAGGCCTTCGGGGATGTCCTTTTTCTTGGCTTTGGAGGTGCCCAGCTTGGATTTCTTGACGAAGGTGGTGTTGGCGGATGGCGGTGGGGGCGTGACAGCGGGTTCGGTGGTTTCCAAGCCCAACGATTTCTTTGTGAACGTTGTTGTAGCCATTTCGGAATTTTAAGCTTTATGGGTGATTAGAACAAGAGGGTTTGTGACGTTCGCGCAGGTTGGCAACCTGCGGCACAGCAGGCTGGGCAGCCTGCGCTACGGGGGCTTTGCTTTCGAGCGTTGAGGCAGACTTGGAGTCGCGTCTATATCCCCAACCGAATACGCAGCTGATGATACCCAGCAGCAACCCGAGGATGGCGGAAATAGCCAAAGCTATAATGAGGATTTTCTGATCTCGCTTGTTCTTGAAAATCTTCATTTCAGCTCTTCACGTTCCTCGGGCGAGGGTCCAGACGCTGACTTCGGCGGCGCCGGCGGCGAGGAGGACGCGGGCGCAGGCATCGGTGGTGGCGCCGGTGGTGAAGACGTCGTCGAAGACAAGGATGCGTTCGCCATCCAGTTTGCGGCGGTTTTTCATGGTGAAGGCGTGGCGCATGTTTGCTGAGCGTTTTTCGCGCGTCAATTTGGTTTGGGTTTCGGTTGCGGTGACGCGCTGGAGCAGGGTGGTGTTCATGGGGATGCCGGCGGCGGCGCTCAGGAAGGTGGCCAGGCGTTCGGCCTGGTTGAATTCGCGTTTGCGTTTTTTGGCCCGGTGCAGCGGCACGGGGACAATCCAATCCCAGGTTTGTTGGCGCAGTTCGGGCACGGCTTCCCGAATGACGAGGTCGGCGAGGAACGGCTCAAACCAGAGGGCGCGTTTGTATTTGTATTTGTGAATGGCTTCGAGGACGGGCCCGCTGGCAGTGACGGCGGAGCGGGCGGAACGGAAATGCAATTCCAGTTCGCGACAGTTGGTGCATTCGAACGCGCCGGTGAAACTGCCGGGGAAGGGGAGGCCGCAGCGTTCGCAAAAGGGCGGTTTGATGAAGCGGACCTTTTGCCAGCATTGAGGACAGACGTAGCCTTCGGCGCGGGTGGCGCGGGCCGCGCCGCAAATCTGGCAGACGTTGGGATAAACGAATCCCAGCGCCGCTTCAGAAATGGCCTTGAGGGAAGAAGCCATGTTCAACGGTTCGCGATGGATTATCCCAGTCTGCGCCTGGGATTCATCGCGTGAACGGGTGTTGCAGGGCGCATATTGGCGGTTCGCCAGCCGAAGACAAGCAAAGTTACGAGCAGAATGGGGAGGGCGACCCAGCCGTTGACGATGGCCATGCGGCCATTGCCCCACCACCAGGCGTTGGTGTCGAGCGCGGGCCTGGTGATGATGTCCCAGGCTTTGACCCAAAAAATCCAGCCCATGTGCAGGCCGATGGAGAAATACAAATTGCCGGTGCGTTGATAGGCCCAGCCGAGGAGCAGGCCGGCAAGGCTGAGGTTGAAGAAGCCGGGAACGATGGCCTGGAGATCGCCGAAGTTCCGGAGCATGAGCGGGAGCAGTTGCAAGCCCGAAAGCCAGGTGACGGTGGCGGGGTCCCTGGCGCTTTCGAAGTAGTGCATGATTGCGTAAAACATGCTGCTGAGGAGGAGGGCAAATATCCAATGAAACACTTTGCGCAAAGCGCCGAAAATTGCGCCGCGAAAGAGCAGTTCTTCGAGTGTGGCGATGAGGATGGCAGCGCCGGCGGCACTGAGAAGTTTTTCCACGATTTCGCTGCTGGAAAGGTGGCGGCCTACGTGGCGAGCGTGGCAGGCGAAGGCGAGGGCGGCGACGATGGCGAGTGAGATGAAACCGAGCAAGAAACCGGCGCCGAGCTTTTTCATCTGGCCGCGAGGTTTGACGAAACCGACGTCGGCGAAGGTGTTAAAGCCAAGGTTTTTGACGAAAGGCCACAGGCCGATGAGGGCGAGGCCGAGGATAGTGCGATCGACGTAGCGGTGAAAGGGTTCGGTGGCGAGTTTCGATCCGGCGTGGATGAAGGAATGGGCGAGCCAATAGAGCGGCGGGGCGAGCAGGGCGCCCCCGATGAAAACCGCAATGATGTAAATGAGCAGCGCTCGCAGCGGTCTCATGGGCGCGACGATAGGGGCGGAAGTTCCAAATTCCAAGTTCCAAGTTCCGTGGAAAAGCTCCAAGCGTCCAAGCTCTCAAGCTCCAGAGAATATCCAAGCATCAAGCTCCAATCCATCGCGGCAGATTTTGGAGCTTGGAAGTTGATGTTTCTCTGGTGCTTGGACGCTTGGGGTTTGGAGCTTTTATCGACATGGCGGAATGTATTCCGCGCTCCATACGCTTGGAGCTTTGCTTCCGCGGTGGTTTTTATATCTTCGGCGGCGTGGCGGTTCAAAATCGCATTGTGAAGGTGCAAAAGCGCAACCGGGCGCTGGTCCGGTTCGATGAAGCACGGATTTGCCGCGCGGTTTTTCGAGCGGCGGAGTCCATTGGCGGTTTTCACCAGGATTTTCTGGGAGGCATCAATGGCAAGATTTTCGAGATGTGCCGCTCGGATGAGGCGATTGCGGAATTTATTTCCAACATGGCCGTCGTTTGCCTCAATTCCAACCCGCATCACCTGATTTCGAATTTTCCGCCGACGATTGAGACGATCCAGGACGAGGTGCTGCATGCGTTGCGCAGCTACGGATTTCAGAACACGGCGGACGCGTATGAATGCTATCGCTGGGGCCGGCATTGGCTGCGCGAGGGCGACATCACGCAGGCGCAATTCGTGGGGAACGGTTTTCCGAAGGTGAGCATGGCGAGGGCGCTGGCGTGGAATCATATTCACGGTTGCGACACGGTGGCGGGGTTGAACGAAATCGTGCGTGAGGGGAGATTGAATAACCTGATTGCGGAATCGCTGGCGATCTATGAAAAGTCCTTGAATGACGCGGCGGCGAAAGTGATTTCGCGGTTCAACGCCGGCGACAAGATCCGGATGATGTGGATTACCGGGCCGAGTTCGTCGGGAAAAACGACGTCGACGGTCAAGCTGACGGAGCGGCTGGAGAAGCAGGGGTTTCGCTTTGTGATGTTGAACCTGGATGATTATTTCTGGCCGCTCGTGGAGCATCCGACCGATTGGATCAACGACCGGAATTACGAGACGCCGGAAGCGCTCGATATCCAGTTGCTGAACGAGCATTTGAAGGAGTTGTTGGAGGGCAAGAAAGTGGAGAAGCCGAATTACAGTTTCAAGGAGGGCCGGCGGATGGGCACGAAGCCGGTGCGGCTGGAGTCGGACCAGGTGTTGTTGCTGGATTGTTTGCACGGGCTTTATCCGCCGATCACGGAGGGCATCGATGTCTCGACGCAGTTCAAGTTATACATCGAGAACCAGAACATGATTTATGAGGGGGATGGGAGCGGGAAACGGTTGACGCGGTTCACGGACCTGCGGTTGTTGCGGCGGATGTTGCGGGATTCGCGGCATCGCAATCACAGCCCGCTGCGGACGATCCTGCACTGGCATTACGTGCGGGCGGGGGAATTGTTCAGCATCATTCCGCTGGCCGGCGCGGCGGATTTTGTGGTGAATGGAGGGTTCCCGTTTGATTTGCCGGCGCTGAAACCGTTTTTTGAGGGCGCGCATGGGTTGCTGCCGAAGCAGGAGGATTTTGAATCGTATTCCGGCTTCCTGGACGCGCAGATTCGCTTTGATTACGTGCGGCGGCTCATCGAAAGCGTGGACGGCCTGAGCTTGGAGCAGGCGGCGGATCATGATCTCATTCCGGGCGATGCGATCATTCGGGAGTTTATTGGGGGGAGCACGATTCGGATTCCGCATAATGAGTGAGGGCGGGACCTTGAAGGCGTTTCTGTGCAGTTGGAATTAACGCAAAGACGCAAAGATGCAAAGACGCCAAGGGTTCGAATTTTTTCGGTTTTGTCATCATTATCAATTGAGCGAGGCTTCATCGTCGCGCTTGGTTTTATTGTCTTAACTTTGCGTCTTCGCATCTTCACGTCTTTGCGTTAATTCAAAACCGCACAATATGATGGGTAAACGACCTTCGACCGTTTCAGTTGGCAATCTGCGCGGGGCGTGCTAAATAAGCTTGGTGGCACAAGCGGATATTGAAACTCAAGCAACGAGTACGGCGCGCTCGCCGGGGCCGTTCGGGCGTTTTTATTTGCAGGAACTGCTCAACAGCGGCGGGATGGCGGATATCTGGCTCGCGACGGATTCCAACAACAAGCCCTTTGCGCTGCGGCGAATGCTTGAAAGCTATAAGTGGAATTTCTTCGCCAAGCGCCGGTTCATCCGCGGCTGCGAAATCCTCGCGTCGATTGCGGATAACGAGAACATCATCGGTTACGTGGAGCACGGCAAAATCAAGGGGCAGCCGTATTTGCTGATGGAATATGTGGAGGCGGAAAATCTTAAGGACCTTTACTTGCAACACGATCCGGTGTTGACGGAGAACGTGGCGCAAATCCTGATCGATATGGCGGGCGGGCTCGAGCACATGCATGAGAACGGTTACATGCACCTGGATTTCAAGCCGGAGAATGTGCTGGTGACGCGCAACGGCGGGGTGCGCTTGGTGGATTTTGATCTGGCGCAGCGCATCGATGACAAGCCGTTGAAGCTGGCCAAGAATCCCGGGACGCCGGCGTACATGGCGCCGGAACAGTTGCGTGGCGAACCGATCACGCATCGCGTGGATATTTTTGCGTTCGGCGTGGCGGCGTATGAGTTATTGACGAATCAGCGGCCGTTTCCGGGCGAGTCGCCGGTGGAGATTTTAAAGCGGCAGATGGATCGTTCGACATTTTTCACGCCGCGGCAGTTGAATCCCGATGTGCCGGCGAATTTGGAGAAGGTGATTTTGCGGTGCATCGAGTGGGATCCGGAGAAGCGGTATCCGTTCATGGGGGTGATGGCGCGGGAATTGAGGGCGGCGCTTTACGTGTGAGGAACCGCAGATGGACGCGGATGAATGCAGATTGGGACGATGCGCCGAACGCCCTTTGTTGTTCCTGGTTCGAGGAAGTTTCACTCCTTTTGAAAGCGGCGGAGGGGCCGCCGCAGTCCGGGGACGCTAGCGCGCGGAATGGATTTCGCGCTCCGTTATTTGTCTTCGGCTTCGAAGGTGGCGACGATCGGGCGGTGGTCGGAGGCGAGGCCCCAGTTTGGCAATGACAATACGTAGGTTTCTTTTTTTATCCATTCGCGCGCGATGCCGGGACTGAGGAGGATGTAATCGATTCGGGTGTACGAATCTTCGACGCCATAATAATAGGTCCAGGTGATGTTCATCGGGCTGTAGCGTGGGTTGGGTGTGTAGCCGTCGTCACCGTTGCGTTCGGCGGGGCGGGTGTCGAGGAGTTTGAATTTGCCGGTGCCGATGATGGCTTTCGTGGAGGCGGAATCTTTGGTGTTGTTGAAATCGCCGAGAACGATGAGGTTGGCCTCGGGGCGCGCTTTCAGGATGGCATTCACTTTTTCGCGCAGGAGTTTGGCTTCCTGCAATCGCATCTGCTCTTCATCACCTTCGGGCACGGGGCGTTTCGATTTCAAGTGCGCGGCGAGGAGGGTGAACGAGTAATTGGGGTTCACTTGAATGTCCACTTCGGCGAAGCCGCGGCTCACGCTGAACCGGCGGCCAGTGAGGAGATAATTTTCATTCGTGTGCGAACGGCGCGCGATGATGGGAAAGCGGCTGAGGATGGCGACGTGAATGTTGGTGTCGAAACCGCTGACGTGTTCCCAGTAAGGGAAATTCAATCCTTCGGCTTTGAGCGACACGCGCAATTCCAGGAGCGCGTTGGTGCTGCCCATTTCTTCGAGGGCGATGACGTCGGGATTGAGGGCTCGGATGCTTTCGCGGATTTTGGCGCGGGATTCGGCGGATTTGGCGTGGCGAGTTTCGGTGGGTTGATCGAGATAGTTTTCGACGTTGTATTCGGCGACGCGAAAGGTTTCGGCATGAGTGACCGCCAATGGCAACAAGAGGAGGAGTAGCATGAGGCGGCGCGAATGCATGGGGCGTAATAAACCGATGAAAGTTCCAAATTCCAAGTTCCAAGTTCCGAGGAAAAGCTCCAGGCGTCCAAGCTCCAAGCCTCCAAAGAAGATCCAAGAGCCAAATCTGAAAACCGCGCGCGATCGTTGGAGCTTGAAGTTTGAGGTTTCTCTGGAGCTCTTGGACGCCTTTATTTGAGCCGACACTTCCTTCGCAGAAAAAAATAGAGCCTTCCCACGTCGGCTGCTACGGACCCGAGAATAATTTTTTGCAAAAATGGGCTGCGCTGCTATTTTAGCTTTTATGCAAAAAAGTCCCCGCAGCAATGGCGCGGTTCGCCGGGCCGAGGTTGCTCGCAAATCGCAGGCGCTGATGCACGACAAGCAGAATGAGCGCGATACGCGGGAATTGCGCATCGACAAGGTGGGCGTGCGCGGATTACGGTTTCCCATCCAGATTCGCGACAAGGCGCACAGCACGCAGAACACCATCGCGACGATCGGGATGTTCGTGGATCTGCCCAAGGAATTCAAGGGGACGCACATGAGCCGGTTCATCGAGGTGCTGAACGCTCATGGGAACATCGTGCACGTGGAGAACATCACGGACATTTTGTACGCGATGCAGCGGAAGCTGAATGCGGCGACGGCGCACCTGGAAATGGAGTTTCCGTTTTTCCTGACGAAGAAGGCGCCGGTGACGGAGATGGAAAGTTTGATGGATTACACGGCGCGTTTTGACGCGACGGCGAGCGGCAAGGAGATTGATTTTGTGCTGACGGTCAAAGCGAACGTGACAACGTTGTGCCCGTGCTCGAAGGCCATCAGCGAATACGGCGCGCACAACCAGCGCGGGCTTTGCACGGTGCAAATCCGCTCGCGCAAGGCGGTGTGGATTGAGGATTTGATCACGATCATCGAAAGTTCGGCCAGCGCGGAGTTGTTTTCATTGTTGAAACGGCTGGATGAGAAGGCGGTGACGGAGCGGGCTTACGAAAACCCGGTTTTCGTGGAGGATTTGGTCCGGAACGTGGCGCTCAAGCTGAATGCGCACGGGGATGTGACGTGGTACAAGGTGGAGGCGGAGAATTATGAGAGCATTCATAATCACAACGCCTACGCGTGTATTGAGAAGGGATAAGGGACCGGGCTGGAGACAGGACAACAATTTTCCGAGGAGGTCAAAACTTTTTTACGATTTTTGTGGCGTAATTAATTCTCTTTGCTACATTCCCGCACCCTCAAAAGGACGAGTTGTAGCCTTTTTGAGGAAAACGGTGAAAGTTTAACGAATTTTGAGTTGTGACAGATAA
>Ga0134126_10000785_pt1 | contig 39973 bp, 34 predicted proteins | sample KB31752_FD_96881 | JGI IMG/M metagenome (GOLD analysis project Ga0134126, IMG submission 96881) | Terrestrial soil microbial communities with excess Nitrogen fertilizer from Kellogg Biological Station, Michigan, USA - KB3-175-2 | ecosystem: Environmental > Terrestrial > Soil > Unclassified ...
CCAAAAAAATCGTGGCCATCCTTACGAGTAAGGTTGGCAACTGACCGGATAATGCGTTCGCTCCATAAAATATCGTAAGGAAAAGAGGGAATATCGCTCATGTGTATTCCTCCGCAAATAACCGAGCCGCCTTTATCAGTAACTGCAAGGGCCTTTGGGACGAGGTCCCCGGCGGGGGCGAAGATGATAGCGGCATCCAATTTTTCAGGCGGCAGCTGGCTGGTATCGCCGGCCCAAAACGCGCCGAGGCTAAGCGCAAATTGCTGGGATACGGTATCGCCGGGCCGGGTAAACGCAAATACTTTTTTCCCCTGATGAATGGCTACTTGTATAAGGATACTGGCCGCCGCGCCAAAACCATAAAGGCCAAAATTTACCGCCGATGGTTCGGCCATGCTATACGACCGGTAACCGATAAGGCCGGCGCAAAGCAGGGGTGCGGCGTTTGGGCCGGAATGATCTTCGGGCAGCAGGAAACAATACCGCTCATCGGCAACCGTGTATTCCGCATAACCGCCGTCGATGGTATATCCTGTAAATTTTGCATTTTCGCATAAGTTCTCTTTTCCGCTTTTACAGTATTTGCAATGGCCGCAGGTATAGCCCAGCCAGGGGATACCGACAATATCGCCGGCTTTTATGTTTGATACATTTTTACCTGTGGTAATCACGGTGCCGACAATTTCGTGACCTATAATAAGCGGGAGTTTGGGTTTGTTCAGCTCACCATCAACAATGTGCAGATCGGTACGGCAAATGCCGCAGGAAATTATTTTTACCAGCACCTGGTTTTCAGCCGGCTTGGGTACGGTAACTTCTTTAAGGCGCAGCGGTTCGCCCGGTTTTTCCAGCACCATGGCGCGCATTATTTCAGGAATTTTTTCCATAAGCCCACAATAAAAAGTATGTAAAATTAGGAAAATAACGACGGTCTTCTAATTACCCGGACGCCTCTTTTTTCTGAAAAAATTCAGGTACACCGATAGTGCAGCCGCTGAAAAAAAACACACCGTTGTGAGCATGTCAATTAACGCAGGATTTATGGCTTTACCTGTTATTTTATCGGCATAATACGTAATAAAAGAATTTGGCAAATTGTGCTCGCCCAATTTTTCCTTGACCTGCCATTGCCAGTCGGTTACGGGGCAATAGCCTATGCCGAACCATATCCCCAAAATAAACCAGCAGGCGGCAGTGATCGCAATACAAATTAGGTGGGCCCTCCTGGTCCGCTTCCATATCCAGCCAAACAGGTTAAAGCCGATAATGGCGAAATGAAGCAGCGTTAATAGCAGGTCAAGTACGCGAAGTTCCATTTATGGATCGTTTTTATTAAAACAATCCCAGCTGCCCTTTATCATCTATCTCTATATCATCAGGATTGGTTATTTCAAAGTCTATTTTTTTTGGCGGTGATTGCACCGGTTGCGGGGGTGATTCCACCGATTTTGTTTCTGGTGATTCCACCGATTGTGGTGGTGATTGCACAGATTTTGTTTCTTGTGATTGCACCGATTTTGGAGTGGGTTGCACCGATTTTTCGGGAGCTTGAGATGCTGGATTTGCAGGGCCGGTTAATTCTGGTCCGTCGGGTTCACCAGGGCCGCTTTGGTCGTCATCTGCCGTTGTATCGTCATCCGGGTTATCGTCATCAATCAATTCAACTGTTTTTACCGGGTATTGCGAAAGCCGGTTGCCCATGGCCTTCATGCCCTTAACGTCGATGAGGCCCGACAGGTCGATTTCAACGTCTTCCGGAGTTTGCCCCTTGCCTTTTAGCTGAACAACTTTTGCAACCGGCTGTGCGGCGCCTGTAATGAGTACCAATTTTGAACCGTGCTCATCGCTGATAATGCTGGTTTGTTTTCCTATCGCGGTGTTTTCAAATGTAAACCTTTTTACCAGGTGATTTTTGGTTTTACCATCGATGTGTACAACCGTATAAACTTTTTCAGATTTATACTTTTCGATGAGTATCATTTTATCATCAAAATGATTATTCAGGTCGAAACTGGTCAATTCATAAACGCCGGTGCTCAAAACGGTTAATATTTTGTCGTCGCCGTCAAACTCACCAAGGTATTTACCGCGGCCATCAGCATTTAGTCGCTTTAGTACGTCATCATACCATATCTTTCGACCCGAGAGGGTCGAGACGCCTTTACTTTTCAATATGATCTTTTTGACGGGGTACTTGGTGATGATATTACCGATGGAGTTGCGCCCTTTAATAGCTACCATTGCAAAATCTTCATCAAACTGGAGTTTCTTAAGCCTGTTTTGCGGCTTCAGCTGCACGTTGACCACTTCGCCCTCGCCGTTAGGGTTGGCGGTAAAATACAATACTTTGGTGCCCTTTGTGCCTTTGGTGAGGTCATACTCCTTGTCGCGGGTAACGCCTACCACCGAAAAACGTTTGATGAAGCTTACGCCGCTTTGCCCGTCTTTATATATCATATTGTAAACGGTCCGCTCATCATTCTTTTTAAACACAGCGACATGTATAATTTCTTTGCCTACAAAAACCTTGTCCTGCACCTTGGTGACCAGGAAACGGCCGTCGCCACGGAAAACAATGATCTCATCGATATCGGAACAGTCGCAAACAAAATCGTCCTTCTTCAGGCCTGTGCCGATAAAGCCATCTTCTTTGTTAGCATATAACTTCACGTTGGCCAGGGCAACCTGCGCGGCTTCCACCCTGTCGAAAGTGCGCAGCTCGGTCTTTCGTTCCCGCCCTTTGCCGTACTTATCTTTCAGCTTCTGGAACCAGGCAATGGTATAATCGGTTAAGTGTTTAAGGTGATGTTTTACTTCTTTTATTTCTTCCTGCAGGCCCTTTATCTGTTCATCCGTTTTCTTTACATCAAAACGGGTGATGCTGCTCATCGGCTTATCGATCAGCTTTTTATAATCCTCGGGAACGATAGGCCTGTAAAACTGCGGGAAAAAAGGTTCGAACAAGCGGTTCAGCACTTCAACAACAGTTTCAAAGTTGCTTGATCCTTCATAGTCCGGATGCTTGTACATGCCCTCCTGGATAAATATTTTCAGCAAAGAGCTGAAAAATATCTTTTCCATCAGCTCTTTTAGCCTGATCTCCAGCTCCATTTTCAGCAGCCTGCGCGTGTTATGCGTACTTTCGGTGAGCATGTCGTTCACGCTCATAAAGCGCGGCTTATCATCTTGTATTACACAGGTATTGGGCGATATAGAGACCTCGCAATCGGTAAAGGCATACAATGCGTCTATGGTTACATCAGGCGATATGGCGGGCGCCAGGTGTATCACAATTTCCACACTATTGGCCGTATTGTCTTCGATCTTTTTGATCTTGATCTTGCCCTTTTCGTTGGCGGCCACAATGCTTTCCATCAAGCCGCCGGTAGTAGTGGTAAATGGGATTTCTGTAATCGCCAGTGTTTTTTTATCCCGCTCAACAATTTTTGCACGCACTCTTACCCGGCCACCACGCTGGCCGTCATTATAGGCCGAAGCATCGGCCATCCCGCCTGTTGGGAAATCAGGCATCAGGTTGGGCAGATTACCTTTCAGCACCTCGATAGATGCATCAAGCAATTCGATAAAATTATGGGGCAATATTTTCGTGGCCAAACCTACCGCAATACCATCAGCTCCCTGGACAAGCAGTAAAGGAAATTTAACAGGCAGTGTTATCGGCTCGCGGTTGCGGCCATCATAGCTGGCCTGCCAGTCGGTAGTGTCGGGATTAAAAACCACTTCGAGCGCAAACTTTGACAGCCGGGCCTCGATATAACGCGGCGCCGCGGCCGAGTCGCCCGTAACCGGGTCGCCCCAGTTGCCCTGGCAATCTATCAGCAGGTTCTTCTGGCCTATCTGCACCATCGCATCGCCAATTGAAGCATCGCCATGTGGGTGGTACTTCATGGTGTTGCCGATAACATTGGCGGCTTTGTTGAACCGCCCGTCATCCATCTCTTTCAACGAGTGCAGGATGCGCCGCTGAACAGGCTTTAATCCGTCATTAATGTGGGGTACGGCACGGTCAAGAATTACATACGAGGCATAATCAAGGAACCAGTTTTCGTACAGTCCGCCGAGGGAGGTTATATTATGTAGTTTATCGTCTTCGTTAGGAGGTGTATTGCTTATATCTTCACTCATTCGCAGCTAAAAATATGGATGGGTAAAGATAGGGCTTAATGTGCAGATGTGCGGATTACAGATGTGCGGATTTTTAAACACATTATCAGATTTCAACACTTTTCGATACTGATGTAGCAGAGTTATTTGAGGTTTTAACACAGAGAAACAGAGAAGGCGCAGAGGGCGCTAAGTTTTGATTATTCTGCGGATGCCGTCTTTTACCTTCAATACATTAAAATTCATTAATAAACCCAGCCTACAGCCCGAAACTTTCAGATAAGTTAAAACCTGGGCCAAATGAATTTCATTCAGGGCTTCAACTGCTTTAATTTCGACTATTAGTTTATTTTCCACAAGCAAGTCTAATCTGTAGCCGCAATCCAATTTAATTTCCTCATAAATAAGCGGCAAAGGTTTTTCCTTTTCTACATACAATCCTTTTTTTATTAGTTCGTAAAAAAGGCATTCCTTATAGGCTGACTCCAATAATCCCGGACCGAGTGTGCGATGAACAATTATTGCAGCACCAATAACAAATGTTGCTAACTCATTCTCAATTTCCATATTGCTCTGTGTCTCTTTGTGCCTTCTTTGCGGCCTCTGCGGTTAAATATAATCATTATTATACTCAGCACATCACCCCTCCTTCTTCATCGCCCTCAGCATCTGCCCGTAGTTCCATTTGCGCAGCATGGCGTTAACAGTGTTTATAATCCTTTTTGCACGTGTTTCATTAGTTTTGGCCTGGTCGATCCATTTTATAAAATAATCGCGGTGCGATTTTGGGAGGCTGTTGAAAAAATCAAGCGCTTCCGGCTCAAAATCAAAACATTCCTGCAGGTCATCCGGCACTTCAACTTTATACTCAGTATCCTCTTCAATCCTTACCTGTACCATAGCGCCGGCATTTTTGTGTATCCCTTTTCTTACCTCCGCCTTTAGCGCCATTATAAAATTGCCTTCGCCCATCGGCATCAAAGCCATGCCTTTTACCGCAAGCCCATCGAGCATACCCCTTACCCTGAACGATTTTTTGTTGCCCGGTTTTAACTGCTGCGCCAGGTCGGCAGGGATATCAATATAGCTCCAGCCGGTCTTTTCGCCCTGTTCTGCAAATTGTAGGATAGTCGTAGTGAACTCGATCATGTTTTTATAGAAATCTATGGTCAAAGGCCTTAAATTTTAACGGAAGCTGCTGTGATTTAAGACTTTCGGATCAAGGCTTCGGACTCGAATTGTTAAATGTTTGTTAAATCTACGAAACGTTCGTAACGAATCAAATTTTGCTATTGTCTTATGGTTATAAAAGCTAATTCAAAACTTAAATTACAATATTATGAAAACTTTAAAATCAATTGTACTGGGCCTTGCCCTTCTTGCAGCCGGCAGCGCTGTAAACGCACATCCGATCAAAACCGACAGGCTTACAAAAACCCATGCCATCGACACTTATATTGATGCCATGACGAGGGGCAAGTTAGACGGCCTGACCGACGTTTTCGACAAGTCGGCCGCATTCAGTATGCTGCGCGGAAAGACCGTGCTTAGCTTTACCCGCAAACAAATGCTCGATTACTTGCAAAGCAATAAAGATACCGAGCAAGCCTGCACCACCAGCACTTCGATAATTGAAAGTGATGCAAACATCGCCGTGGTGAAAGTCGACATGAAATTTGATGGCTTTGTACGCAGCAATTATGTAACCATTGCCAATACCGGCAGCGGCTGGAAAATCACCAATGTGTACAGCGTGTTTGTGTAGGGGAGGAGCGAAAAGCAGAAAGCTTAAAACTAAAAGCCAAAAAATGTTGGCGTAGCATTAAGCTTTTTGCTTTCAGCTTTCCGCTCAATTCACGAATGGCTCCAAAACCGCCTGCCACTTATCATATCCTTTGCTGTTCAGGTGCAGGTAATCGGCCCTGAATAAAGAGGAATCCGGCAGGGAAGTGTAGGGTTTAAAGATGACGCTGTTTACATCGATAAAAGTGCTGTTCGGTTTGTTTGCCAGGTAATTTTTTATCAGTTCATTTGCTACAGCTACTTCCTTAAAATACTTCTCGCGACTGGGGCTCATTTTAATGGACATAAAATAAACGGTAGCATCGGGCAGCCGTTTGTTTATCATTTCAAACAGTTTTTGAAACTCGTTAAATACAAAAGCACTGCTTTTGCCCCCGGCGATGTCATTTTCGCCGGCATAAATGAATATTTTTCGGGGCTGGTAAGGGAATAAGATGTATGGCGTGTAATAGTCAACTATTTGCCAAAGCTCGCAGCCGCCAACGCCCCGTTTTATGATAGGTTTACCGGGAAAACGGTGCTCAAGGTCATCCCACAAGCAAATAGAAGAGCTGCCGATAAACAAAATGCCGTTTTTTGGCGGAAAGCTAATACTGTCCTGGTGTTTAAAAACCCTGATCTCGTCAGCAAAAGGAAAACCTTTTTGGGCATAAACTTGTCCGCCAAGGGCGATACCCAAAAACAGCAGGATTAATTTTTTCATCGTCAATAGTTCTAAACAGACTTTATCCGGGTTCTTCGCTTTCCGCTTTGGTCTTTCAGCTTTAAGCCTTCAACCTGTTTTCAAAAAACAAAAAAGGAAGAAAGCTTTCAACGCCGTTCATAACCCAGGCTAAACCGTTGCTGCAAAATAATATAATTTTTATGGGTTTATTTTGCTTTTTTTCATATTCAGCCATTACCTGTAAACAAGCGCCGCAAGAGGCAACCGGCTGTAAAATTTCAAACTCGTCCGAACGTGCTGTTACCGCCATCGCTTCAATCGGATCATCCGGATAATAGGCCCCGCAATGGAACATTGCGACCCGCTCGGCGCATAGACCTGAGGGATAGGCCACATTCTCCTGGTTGCTGCCATAAATAATTTTCCCGCTTTGCAAGCGCAACGCCGCCCCTACACGGAACTTTGAATAAGGCGAGTGCGAGGTTTCCATGGCTTTAACGGCTTCAAGGCAGAGCTCATGATCGGGTTTGCTGAGCTCTTGTAATGCGTTGTATTCCTTAAAGCTTATTTTTATTTCGTGGTCTGTCATTTATTGAATCCGGTAAAATCAGGGGCAAGGTAGGACTTAATTTTAGAACGTCAGGATTGCCGTTATTAGCAAACAAACTTCGTTATTTTATCGGGTTACAGATACTGCTGTGCATCTACTGTTTTTTTGGGACAACCGGCAAGGGCCATTTTTATATCAATAACTCTTATAATTGTATTCGCAATTATATGTTGAAAATCCAATTGTGAAAGAGCCCGTTTCACAATTAAGCGATTCAAACCGGGCGATAATTGAATTTGGGAAACAGGCTGTTTCCCAAATTCAATAGGGATAACTATCAAAGAGATAAAAAGCGAATTAAAAAATAGAGAGGATTAAAATGAAACACTTTTGTATAAATAGAATTTCTGCCTTGTTGCTTTTACTATTCTTAGCAGCTTCTGTAAAAGCCGCCCCCAACAACACCGGGCCAGCCAAAGACACCGTATTCAACTCCGCCTCCCTACTAAAAATAATGAAACGCGTGGGCGACTGGCAGCTGCAATCATGGAAAACGGATGGTTTTAAGCACAAAAAAACCGATTGGACAAATGCGGCGCTGTACACCGGCCTTTTTGATTTGAGCAAAGTTAGCGGCGACGACAAATACGACCAGGCCCTTATTTCAATTGGCAATGATGTAAACTGGAACACGGGCGCCAACAAGTTGCTGGCAGATGATTATTGTGTGGGACAAACGTATTCGTTACTATACATGAAATATAAGGACGCGAAAATGATTGCGCCATTTAAACAACAAGCAGATAGCATTGTGAGCCTGCCGTTTAATGAATCGCTGGAATGGAAAAACAACATACAAAGCCGCGAATGGGCCTGGTGCGACGCTTTGTTCATGGGGCCGACAGCATTGGCTTATCTGTCAACGGCTACGGGCGATCTGAAATATTTAGATAAGGCGGTCACGCTCTGGAAAAAAACTACCGATTATTTATATGACCGGCAAGCGCACTTATATTCAAGGGATGGCAGCTTTTTGAATAAAAAGGAAAAAAATGGCGCAAAAGTGTTTTGGTCGAGGGGGAATGGCTGGGTGCTGGCAGGGTTGGCTCGTGTAATAGAAAACATGCCGTCTAACTACCCGGCAAGGCAAAAATTTGTCGGCCAGTTTAAAGATATGGCTGCAAAGATCGCCTCGTTGCAGCAGCCTGATGGCAGCTGGCATGCGTCGCTGCTCGACCCCGAAAGCTATCCGATCAAAGAATGCAGCGGCACCGGTTTTTATTGCTATGCTATTTTATGGGGCATAAATCAGGGCATTTTAAGCAGGAAAGAGTACCTGCCCGTCGCAAAAAAAGCCTGGACGGCCCTTGTAACTTCGGTTCAGCCGGATGGGATGCTCGGTTATGTTCAGCCAATCGGCGCCAGTCCCGATAAGGTAACTGAACAAAGCAACGAGGTTTATGGCACAGGCGCCTTTTTGCTCGCCGGCGCGCAGCTTTATCAATACCTGGAAAAACACCATGGCAAGCTTTAGCAGTAAAATACGACCGTCCCTCAACCACGAAGAAGTGGTCTGAAAATTACCTTGTAAGGTCTTTTGCAGAGACGCAATATTTTGCGTCTCGGAGACGGATGTCGGCATTTTTGAAGGGCCGGGCATATAGGTCCGAGACGCAACATTCTGCGTCTCTACCGGGTGTTTTTGCAGCAAAAAAGCGCCGCCGGCTAATTTCTTAACCGGCGGCCCTTTGCATTATAATGGTAAAATTTTATCGGCTATAATGCCCTGGTACCCAATAACGGTGCCCGTAAGCATCCCAACCATAATGGCCGGGGGTCCAACCTTCCCTGTGTACCACACAGGAACTGAAGCTTGCTGCCATAACTAACAGCAATATAAAATACCTTATTGTTTTCATGATAATTTTCATTTTGATACAATACTCGTTGTCAGAACTCATTCAAAAATGATACCAAATTGTTTAGGCCTATTTGTAATTTCTTTTATATTGCACAGCCAAACGCCAAAATCTAAAATAAATATGAAGGAGATAAAACGCCGCGATTTTTTGAAAAGTACGCTTATTGCGGGGGCCGGCGCCGCTTTAGCCCCATCAGTTTTACAAGCGCAAAACGTTTCGGCCAGGCAGGAACAAAGCCCTGTTTATCCGTTATCAGCAACAGCTAAAAAAGTTATAGTAGCCGGCGGCGGCATTACCGGCCTTTGCTGTGCGTATGAACTGATGAAAAGCGGGCACGATGTAGTGGTTTTGGAAGCATCGGGCAGGTACGGCGGCCATGTGTTCACGGGCCGCGACGGTTTATCCGATGGCTTGTATGCCGATTTCGGGGCCGATCATATTACCCAGCCCGGTTACGAGCGTTTTTTTGATTATGTGAAGGAATTTAACCTTACAGCTATCCCCTATCCTAACGCGGAAGGCTCGGAGGCCGCTACAGACGGCAACCAGCTTAAAATGATAAACGGCAAGTTTTATACCGCCGAAATGCTGCGTGATCCTGCCGTGCTCACCGGTTTTGGTTTTAACGACAGGGAAGTAAAGTTCCTGTCGCAAAACCCTTTTTATGCACTGGGCTCGTTATTTACTAAATCTTATTTAAGTAAATTCAAGGATGCTTACCAGCCCTTTGGCGTGGGTTATGATGACCTGGATAAAGTGCCGATCGCCGATATTTATAAAAAAGAAGGCGCTTCAGCGGCAGCGCTTCGTTTCCTGGGCGGCCGTCATTCCAATGCCCTTTACCATTTGTGGCGGGCCGCAATAATGGATTTTCGCGGTATACCGCTTTCCGAAGGCGACACTTATCACCTTAAGGACGGCAACGAACAACTCCCGATAGCATTTGCGAAGCGGCTGGGCAATCGCGTAAAGCTCAACCATCCCATAACCGCGATAAAGCATAGCAGTACGGGCGTTACCGTCAGCTACAAGGCATTTGGCAGGGATGAGGTGCTGCAGATGGATGCCGATGTGCTGGTTAATTGCATCACGCTGCCTGTATTTAAAAACATCCCTATATCGCCGCCGCTATCGCCCGAAAAACAGTATGTAGTTGATAACCTGGCCTATTCATCGCACCCGTTTTATGTTTTTGAAGCCAGTTCCAAATTTTGGCTGGATGACGGTTTTAAAAGCATTAACATGGAATTTGAGCACCCGGATATCTCGTCGATATGGCTGGAGACAAACCAGGTGGATACTACGCGCGTGGTTTTAAAAGCATTCGGCCCCGGCGGGCTTTCGCCTCAAAGGGTGTTGGCTGCCTTCAGGGAGGTGTACCCCGGCAAGCACGATACCATCGAGCAGGCGTTAACAAAAGACTGGACAGTTGATAAATATGCCCCTGCCTGCGAAATGGAACCATTCGCGATAGGAGAAATGCATAAATTCTGGCCGCAGATCATGCTGCCCGAAGGCAGGATATACTTCGCCGGCACTTACGCCGACAACATGAGCCGAGGGATGGAGTCATGCTTACGCTCGGCGCAAAGGGTGGCGGGGGAGATTGGGAAGCTGTGAGGAATTCGGAAGTCGGAATGCCGATTGCGGAATGTTTTGAATGCGGAATGTTTTGAATTCGGAATTCGGAATGCCGAATGCGGAATGTTTTAGAACGCGGAAGTCGGAGTGCCGAATGCGGAATGTTTGAATTTTTTAAGTACCAAAAAAGTTGTCATTTCGAGTAGGTACGACGAGAAAACTTCTCGAATATGCCTATCGGATTGCCCGGGGAAGGAATCGACAAACTTCGAAAAGTTTTTTCGCTGCCAATAGTCGGAAACGACTTTTATAGATAAAGCAAATATGATACGAAGGCTAAAGTACATTTATCTCAATGTTTTCACTTCATTGTTTTTGTACACTTTTGTAAATGTTTTCGATGGCGGATCACAGCAAGAAAACCATCCGCCTATCGTAAAGATCATCTCTCCAAAAAACAATAGCGCCTTTGATTTTGATACCGCGGTTAACTATACCATAAGTGTATCCGACAAGGAAGACGGCGATTCAAAATATGATGAGATAAATGGCAAAGAGGTGTTGCTGGAAGTAAAGCATGTGGCAAAATTGCCTGCTTTATTGAACAAAGATGTACAACCTGATCCATCCGGGATCGCCATTATGCGGATATCCAACTGCTTCAATTGCCACAACTTTAACAGCAAGTCCATTGGGCCTTCATTTTACGAGATCAATAAAAAGTACCCGGCCACAGGCGCGAATACGGATACGCTGGTAAAACACATCCGCGAAGGCTCATCGGGCGCCTGGGGAAAAGAAAAAATGCCCACGCATACTGAATTGCCGGTCGCCGAAATAAAAAGCACGGTGCAATGGATACTAAAGCACGCCGCCGACCCGGGTGTCAGTTATTATATCGGTCCGGAAGGTTCATTCCGGATAAAGCGGCCCGGGACTACAAAGCCGGGCGGGGTATATGTGCTCACAGCAAGCTATGTCGATCATGGTTTGAAGAGCGCGCCGGGAAAACAGCGCTTGAGGGGGCAGGATATTGTGTTGATACGCGGCGAATAGCCGGTAAAGGCGTACATGGGCAATAAAGCGCATACCGGAAAAGCGAAAAGTGTAAACCTTAATTTTTTTTGTTAAATGTTTGATTACAAGGTATTTAACTACAAAAAATACAGAATTATGTAAACCCTGTGTAAACCTTTTCCTGAATTGTTTAAGGATGATAACTATACCACGCTGGTAAGGAATGCGATATTTTGGGCAGCGGGGAAATAAGAGACACATTGTTTGCCGGGACAGGGTTGCCCTTTCGTTTCAAATTTATTTAATTTTTGTAAATAAATAGGTTTTATCACCCTGGAATACAGTAAACTCACCAATACCCGGATCAAACTGTATTGTTAAAGCCGCCTGCGCATCCGAAAACTTATCATCGCCAACTGCTTCCAACGCTAATGGTCGGTGCCCCGTAGCATGGACAATTAAAGTTGTATTGTTTTTAGTGACCGTAATTTTTAGCGGCAGTTGGGTGCTTTTATAATTACCAAGGTACTTATCCAGGTCAGTTGTTTTTAACGTAATCGTTTTAAATTCAGGAATGCTAAAAGGCTTGTTAAAATAAATACTTAAAGCAGCGTTTATTACATCGTCGGTTGAATAAACTACGCCATTTGAGATATATGAAATAGCCAGCTTCTCCTCCGGGAAATAAGCAAGCATTGAGGAGAAGCTGTCAATTGCCCCACTATGAGCGTATGATTTTTTTCCATCAAACGGCATTTCAAACATTGCCATGCCATAATTGTCCCTCATGGTTGTCATTTGGTTCAAACTGTTCTGGCTGATCATTTTGCCTCCAAATAAGGCTTCAATAAATTTAACCAGGTCGGTTGGCGTCGAAACTATAGCGCCAGCGCCGCCGGGAATGCTCATATCTGTCTCAGGTTCTTGTATCCATTGCCCCTGGTACGAATAAGAATAGGCTTCGTTATTTGCCGGGTTTGTTTTGCCGCCATAATAAGTATCTGTTAACCCTATTTTTGATGCGATACGTTTTTTCAACTCTTCGTTATAAGGTTTCCCTGTAATCTTTTCAAGAATATAGCCCAGCAAAACAAAATTTGTGTTGCTGTAATCGGCCTTAGTGTCTGGTTCAAAGTCAGGTTTCTGTTTTTCCATTATACTTATCATAGCATTCTCAGACTGTGGTTTCGTCTCGTATGATGAGTATAACGTATCGTTAGTAAAATTATGTAACCCGCTTCGGTGGTCAAGCATCTCGCTGATAGTTATTTTAGCTGCATTAGGTAATTGGGGGTACCAGTTAGCTAAAGTTGTTTTAAGGCTCAGTTTTCCTTCCTCTATCAGTTGAAAAACCATCACAGCTGTAAACATTTTGCTGATTGAGCCGATGCGATATTTGGTTTTAATGGTTGCTGCTGTTTTTGCTTCACCATTAACCTGGCTGTAGCCAATAGTCTTTTGATAAACCACCATGCCATTGCTTGAAATAGCAAGACTACCCATATTTTTATTGTGCGTGGTTAGTGCGCTAAAAAAACTATCTAATTTTGTTGTATTGAGGTTTTGCGATTTAACTGTATAATTTAAAGCAATAACTAACAATAAACCAGCAAATATTTTCTTGATCATCAGGCCTTAGTTTAGATTATAAATTCATTAATCATTCCCCCACCTCATACAACCCACCATGCCCCGTAACAAAAAGCGTTTTCCCATCCTTGCCACCAAACACAATTGATGTAGGCCTTTCCGGCGTTTTGATCACTCTTATTTGTTTGCCCGTACTATCATAAACATAAACTTGCCCGTCGGCAATGTACACGTTGCCCCGGCTATCTGTAGTGGAAACAAACTCGCCCCTTTCAGCAAAATATTTCAGGTTGGAAACATAGCCTTTTGAGTCCGCATCCACGCTTACCGTCCGTTTATCATATTCATCGGCAATGTATGCCGGTTTGCCGGGCCACGCCGTTGCCAACGCGGTTGAGCGTGCCAAATCGTAGGCTACCGGGATAATGGTAACGCCATCCGGGGCTACCCAGCATTCCTGATCGCGGGCTACGGTTATGGTGTTAAAATCATGGTAATCGCGCCAGCGGTGGGCCGGGTAAAGGGCTTTATAAACGGGATCGATTGAGCCCATCGGCGCTTTTTTTAATAGTTGAATGGTTTCATCAGGATTGTTCGGATCAACTGAGTAAACCAATGTCCCGAAGCCGGAGTTTCCCCATCCGCTGAAGGAAGTACCATAGGCATCGGGCGGGTTTTTAAATTCCTCGGGCTTGCCGTTTACAAGATAGCCGGGCTTGGGCACATATTTAAAGACAACCAACAGGTTATCGTTTTTATCGCAGGCCAGTGATAACGTCTCCCAATGGTAATCGGCCAACAGGCTGATGGAACGGGTAGCGGCGTCCCATTTATATATCCTTTTCATACGCTGCTCGCAGAAATAGATATTTCCCTTGCTGTCGGCACACATACCCTCTGCAAATTCAAAACCCGTTGCCAGTTTGGTTATTTGCCCGTTTGATGGTGCGGGCGCATTTGTTTTATCGCCAATAAACAGCCTCGCAAATTCCCATGGCCGCACTTCGGTATCGCTGTTAACATCATACAGCGGATTGGTTGTCGTATATTTTATCTGGCTGTAATTATGCACATTTAAAAACTCAATATTTTTATTTGCCCAGCTGCGGATGGAATAGGGATAAGGTTTTATCACCCTGATCACCCTGAACATATACAGGTTTGCAAACACTATGTCATGGCAATTCTCCAGCTCCATGGGCTGGCATTCGGTTCCCTCGCGGCTTTCTTCTTCCAGCTGCAGGGCATAAACATTAAAGTTGGCCACATTATTAAACCTGATCTCGTTGCGTACGTGGTGCTCCACCGATAAGGCGTAAATATGGCTCGGCGTTGAGGTAGTGGAAATGTAAGCGCCCGTACTGGCAAACGTATTTGCCGTCCAGATATTGAAAAACGTACCGCCGCCGCCATCAGTTATCCACAGGCTCCAGTATTGGGTATCCCATGCTGGGTCAACGCCCCTGCTATAGATGCCCGGTTTGGGAGCAGTCCCGGGCTTTTGCATGCCGCCATGCCCGCCGATAAATTTCACATCGTTTAAATAGGAGTTTTCGCCCGACATCCATTTGCAGGCCACGGCCCTTGGGTTATCGGCGTTTGTAGAAAGCCCAATACCTGTCACAATATTTTGCCCGCCTTTGGCGCTTTCCAATAATGCTTTCGGTCCGCCAAAGCCGCCGAAAGCCGGGGAGTTATTGGCTATTATTAATTGCGTTGCGATGGGGTTTAGGCCGATAAGCACGGTGTTTGGTTTTAGCTTTATGGTTTCGCTGACCCGGTACCAGCCCTGCGGAAAATAAATGGTTTGGTACTTGTCAATAGCATCTTGGATGACCTGCGTATTATCTGTCGTGTCGTCGCCTTTAGCGCCCAGGGTTTTAATATTTACCCAGGTATCCATAGCCGGCAAATCGGGTATGTCTTTTTTGGCCGGTTCGGAGAAAACGGTTAGGGGTTGCAAATCCTGTATCGTTTTGTAAACCGGGTCGGCGCCAAGGCTGTCCATTTGCAGGCCGTAAATAAAGTTTTTAACCTTATAAGCCGGTCCCGCGCCCGGCGTTTGCTTCCCGCTGCGGCGGTAGCTTGCCAATATGGGCACATCTCGGCAATCTATATTGCGCAAACTAATTTGGTTAACGGCATTGTGTTCGTTACTAATAATAATTGCCGGGCCGCTTACCTTATCAAACCGGCAATTTTCCATAAACAGTTTTTCGTGGTAATTGGGGTTGATGCTGATCACCGTCGGCACATTTTTGGCTTGGAGGCGAACAATAGTTAAGCCGGCTTCCTGGGTTTTGATGGCGGCTTCCCGCTGACCCTCAAAATAAGTATCCACCATCATAAACTGCCATCCTGGTGAAGGCTTGGTGGTATAAATTCCATACTGCCCGCCAAAAAACCGCACATCTTCCATCGCATTACCCACATCAAAAAGACCGGCTTTGCCGTTGCCGATATCAATATCAGCATGGGCGATGAAACTATGCTGTGCAAAATGGGCGCGCAGCGCCACGGCATATGGATTGCCATCCTCAATTTTTAGATTGATATTACTTAACGCACTGTAAAAAGTACCGGCGCCGGCATCGTGAACAGGCTCGCCGGGTTTTGAGAGGCTGCTCACAAACCATAACATATATTTTGCCTTGCCCTTATCGGTTGAATCGGCTGTTTGAAAGCCGGGAGAATTTTTGGCTAAGATAATTTGCGGGCGGTTTTTGCCGTAACCGATCAATCTTATTGCCTGCGGTACAAATATGGTTTTTGAAATGAGGTATTTCCCTTCCGGGATAAATACGATGCCAAAGTTGTATTTCGTTTTTACATCAGCAATGGCCTGCTGTAATGCCTCCGACACATCCGTTTTGCCATCCGCGGTTATGTTGAAATTCTGCGGGGTAAAATATATAGCATCCGCGTCATCCGGCCGCTGCTGGTAAACCGACCGGCCGGCCACCGGCTTTTTATCGCTACGCAAATCCTCGCCGAAACAGGCCAGGTGGATTAAGAATAGGAGTGAGGTTAAAGTTATGGTCTTTTTCAAGGCTTGGCGGTGTTTTGGTTTATGATTTGTTTTATTGGGAAAATATACGCCAATTTACATTATCTGTTCAATTACTTTTTTAAATCATTTCCATTTCGGCGTTTGATTTTGATGTCTTATATTGGTTGAACAAATGATGTATGGCCTTCAACCTCAGCAATATACTTTTTATACTCATCATATTCCAGCTGCTGTTCCTCAGTTTTTTTTTATTTACGCAAAAAAAAGGACAGCCGGCTGCCAATAGCTTGTTAGGCTTTTTCTTTTTATCCATCTGCCTCAATCTGCTGGATGTATTTCTTTTAAATACAGGTATTTATTTCTCACACCCCAACTTTGCGGGTTTTGGCGCCTGCCTTCCTTTGATTTTTGGCCCGCTGCTTTATTTTTATACACGAGCTATTATCTATAAAAACTTTGCCTTTAATTTAAAGAACCTGGTTCACTTTTTGCCCTTCGTTATTTTCTTTTTAGGGACCGAATTTTACTACCTCAGCCTGCCCCGCGATGCACAGGAAAAGCTATTGAGGAATTTGTCAGCCCATCATATACCAGGAGCCATTTCAATAACCACCCTGCTTATTTTTGTCCAGTTTCTTTTTTATGCCGTATCTTCCATCCGGTTAATTTCCAACTACAAAAAAACGGCAAACCAGCTCTTCTCGGATCCGAAATGCACCGATGTTGCGTGGCTTTATTCCACCATTGTCTTCTTTATATCGATAATGGTAATCACTGCGCTGAACGGCCTGCTTGCCCAAACATCGCTGGCCAAATATTTTTTATTGGCTTTTAACCTGGTTGTGGCGGCAGTGCTTGTTTTTGTGATCCGGGTATTAATGCGGGGGCTGCGGCAATCGTACTTTCTTACTTTTGAACGAGAAAACTTATACGGCATTTATGCTGCATCCAAAGCAACTATGCCGGCTGCGGACAGGGATGAAAAAGAAAAAATAATGCAAACGCTTCTACAGCATATGCAGCGCGGCAAACCATACCTCGACCCCGAGCTTACTTTGGACCAGCTTGCTTTACAGCTTTCCCTCAAACCGCGCATACTTTCCCAGGCCATTAATGAAATACGCCAGCAAAATTTCTTCGACTTTATCAATCATTACCGCATCGATGAAGCCGCAAGGATGTTAACCAATCCCGAAGACAAAAAAATAACCGTTCTCGAAGTTTTGTACCAGGTAGGTTTTAATTCCAAATCGTCTTTTAATACCCTGTTCAAAAAATACACAGGCCTTACGCCTACCGAGTTCCGGCAAAAAAACGCCAGCTAAGCCGTTCGACTTTCTGCCTGCCGAAATCCAAACCAATTAAAATGCGTTCGACTTTGCGTATCCGGTCGACGCGGGTTCTGTCCAGCCACATCTTTGCTGAAAAAAACTTTTGTTATGAAAAAAATCACAATCTCAAATTCCATATACAGTATATGGAACGGTTTGCCCCTCATAGTAAGGGCCGTATTGTCAGGCTTTTTTGTAAGCTCGGTTGGCGTATCTATTTGGAACGGCCTGGTTACAGGCTTTAAATCCGCCACCGTTGTTTTGCCCATGATAGTTATTTTGTGGGCGTTCTGGAAATACTACAGCGGGAGCTGGAGCCCAAAACGCAGCGCCACGAGCCGGCGTTTCTCGTTCCGGTCGACCAGTTTACAACCTTCAACCTGGAAATGGGGCATTGCTGCCGCCATATTTTTTGTATTGGTTGTACAGTCGTCATTTGTGGTAACGTTTCGGCTTATCGATTTCCCGACAGCTAAATTTACGGCTGATTATAAACTGCTCGACAGCTTTCCACTATGGGCGGCCTGGGCCATCCTCGTCATGAGCTCAACTGTAGCGGCTATCTGCGAAGAAGCGGGCTTCAGGGGTTATATGCAGGCGCCGCTCGAGAAGAGGTACGGGGTTGTTAAAGCGATTGTCATCACATCCATACTTTTCACCGTAATACATCTTAGCCATACCTGGGCGCTCCCAATTGTACCGCATATCTTTTTTGCAAGCGTGTTACTGGGTATCATCGCCTGGAAATCAGGGTCGCTTATCCCCGGCATCATCGGCCACGCCATACTGGATATTTTCGACTATTCTGTTTGGTGGACAGACATTACCGGCGGGTTTACCCATCAAACCATTTTTAAAACCGGTGCCGATGTGCACTTTATTGTTTGGGTGCTGCTGTTCCTATTTGGCCTTTTCGGGTTCTTCAGGGTGATTGGAAGGCTGCGTAAAAGCGATGAGGTTTCGTTGGCCTTGGGCGAGGAGAACGAATTACTGTTGACGCATTGAGGTAAACTTAATTGCTTGCTCTCTATTATTTACCACTAAGGACACAAAGGTTTCACTAAGTTCACGAAGGTTAGGCTACTCCCTTTTTTGTGGCCTTTGTGAAACCTTTGTGTCCCTTGTGGTTTTTTCCGCTAAGAAGGCACGACGGTAACACGGACAAAATGTTTAATTTTAAACGTTTCAACCTGTTTGTACGCCGGTTTGCTAAAGATCATCATGAAGCCCATCAAGCTGTTTGTTTTAATTAATTGTTGTTTATGCTTTGTTGTTCCCGCGCAAGCGCAAACAACAACCGACAGTTTGTTAAATGAGCTGAACAAAGTTTTGGCTAACAAGCAATTGTTCGTAAATAAAAAAGAACAAAAAATAGCGCAGCTAAACCGGCAGTTAACACAAGCCCAAACGCCGAAAGCACAATACGCCATTTACCAGTCGCTTTATGAGCAGTATAAATCATTCCGTTATGATTCTGCCTATTATTATGCGAAAAGACTCAAAGCAATATCGGCTGAATTGAATGATCCTTCATTAATCGTTTCAGCTAAAATGAAGCTGGCGTTTACCTTGCTTTCATCAGGCCTTTTTAAAGAGACTTTGGAGGAGTTAAACCACGCTGACCCTGAAGCCTTGCCCCCAAACGATAAAGTGGAATATTATTTTTTAAAAGCAAGGTGCTATTTTGATCTTTCGGATTATGACCGCAGCCCTGATTTCACCGCAATCTACGACCCTAAGGGAGTCGGGTGCGCTGATTCAGCGCTGGCCTTATGCAAGCCGGGCACTTTTAGTTTTTTGGAGCTAAAGGGTCTGAAGGAACTAAGAGAAGGCGATTACGCCGGCGGCAAGGCAACTTACACTGCCTTGTTAAACCTTCCCGGGCTTTCGCCGCACGACCTGGCTGTTAATGCCAGCAGCCTGAGTTATATTTATGAACGGGAGGGCTTGCGGCAGCAATCGATGGACCTGCTGATCAGGGCGGCTATCGGGGATATAGAATCGGCAACTAAAGAAACAGTGGCCCTGTACAGGCTTGCCGAAATGCTTTATAAAAAAGGCGATATAAAAAACGCCTACAGCTATATTAAGCCGGCCATGGACGATGCGACTTTTTATGGAGCGCTGCAACGACAGGCCAAGATCAGCAGCATATTGCCTATCATCGAGGCGCAATGGATCAACCAGATAGAGCATCAAAAAAAGCTGCTTTATACTTATTCATTCATCATTACCTTACTGGTGATATTTGTTTTGGTATTTGCATGGATCATATTTAAACAATTGAAAAAACTCCGGGCGGCCGACGAACTGATCAAAGCTGCCAATATCACCTTACAGGAAAATAATAAAGCCCTTGAGGGGCTGAATAGCAATTTAAGTACGGCAAATAAAATAAAGGACGAGTATATAGGGTACTATTTTAATATCAATTCGGTTTATATCGAGAAGCTGGAGAGTTTTCAGAAATCACTGGAAAAAAAACTGGACAGCAGGCGCTATGACGATGCCCTGGCGACGGTCAAAAACCTCAACCTCGAAAATGAAAGGCAGCAGTTGTTCCATACATTTGATATGGTATTCTTAAAACTTTTTCCCGGCTTTATCAATAAATTCAATTCGTTATTTAACCCCGGTGAAGAGATCGTTATCCCGGAAGGGCAAATGCTTGGCACCGAACACCGGATATTTGCGCTGATCAGGATGGGGATACATGAAAATGACCGCATTGCCAAGCTCCTGGGGTATTCCGTTAATACCATTTATTCCTATAAAAACCGGATCAAAAACAGGTCGTTTGTTGCCAATGATGAGTTTGAGGACCGGATTATGGAAATTGAAGCTGTTTAATACACGGTGTAAATCAAATTGTCGCTTCGGTATCAGGCGTTCCTACGGAACGCAATACCTAATTTTTATTTTTTCCACCAACCAGACGTCCCATCTGGGACGAATGCTTGGCCCATATTTACATCCCATCGGGATGTTTGGTTGGTAGGATATGCAGAAAAGTCGCCTTACGTTCCGTAGGAACGTTTCGTGTATGGGCGGCGACAGTCTGATTTGTACCTTTTAGTATATAACCTTCCGGTTTTTTATCTATATTTAAAAGCCTGAAAATGCCGTTAATTAACTCATTTTGAACGGATTAAATTTTATGGCTGTTATTATTTTCTATATTGAAGCCCGGCCACATCGTTTTTGGCCGTTTCCTTGCTTTTCTTTGTGGGGGATTTCGACAATAATTAAAAGTCCCTGAAACCAATATAATTTATAACCAAATCTATGGATGCGATACGTTTTTCGAGGTGCAAATTGACACGGTGGGCCGGTTGGAAATTTGAATTAAATTGTTTGTTGCTGTTGATCACGATGTCGTTATCGGTATTTGGCTGCAGCAAATCGCATGTTAACCCGCCGCCTGTTACAAAACCCGATACAGCGACGGCCTACAAAGATCCCACACAATATGGCAGCCCCTACAACAATGTACCTGCCACCAAAGACATTGTAATGTACGAGGTAAATATTGAAACATTTAGCCCGGCTAATTTCAACGGCGTAAGGGCCAGGCTCGATTCTATTAAAGCCCTGGGCGTAAATGTCATCTGGCTGATGCCAACCTATCCCATTGGGGTACTAAAAGGTATTGGGTCGCCATACTCGGTTAAGAACTACGAAGGGGTGAATGCCAGCTTCGGAACCCTGGATGACCTGCGCGCTTTGGTGGCACAGGCGCATACCCTCGGCATGGCCGTAATTTTAGACTGGGAAGCAAATGACACCTCGTGGGATAACGCCTGGATAACGCAGCATCCTTCCTGGTACCTGCACGATGGATCGGGCAATATTATTATGCCGCCGGGTACCAACTATTCCGACGTTGCCGCGCTGAATTTCAATAGCAGCGACATGCGCATCGCCATGATCAGGGCCATGAAATACTGGATATTTACCGCCAACGTCGACGGGTACCGTTGTGATTTTGCCGACAATGTTCCCAATGATTTTTGGGTGCAGGCGCTGGACACATTAAATACCATAAAAACCCATAAGCTGATTTATTTAGCAGAGGGGACCAAAGGCGCCGAGATCAGCGCCGGCTTCCAGTTGAATTTTGCCTTTAGCTATTACAGTGCGCTTAAAAGCGTATTCGGCGGCGCGCAGCCTGACGGCTTGTTTACGACAAACACCAGCGAGCTGCAATCATTGCCGTCGCCGGGCATTAAACTAAGGTATATTACTAACCATGACGATGCCTCGTCTGATGGTAGTACGCTTAAAGTGTACAACAGCAAACAAGGCGCGTTAGCCGCATTTGTTATAGCAGCCTATATGGACGGCGTACCTTTAATATACAGCAGCCAGGAAGTTGGCTACCCCAATGCGATAAACTTCTTTACCACGGTGCCGGTCGATTATACCGCCAACCCCGATATGGTAGCGGCCTATAAAAAGATACTGGCATTCCGGGCGGCACATGAAGCGGTGAAAGCTGGTACGTTAAGCACCTATCCCGATGCCGACATTGTTGCCTTTGAAAAGGTGTCAGGAGCCGACGATGTATTGGTACTGGTGAATGTAAAAAACAGCACCGTTAACTACGCTATTCCTTCGGCATTTCAAAATACCGGCTGGACTGATGGCTTGACCGGGGCCGCCGTTACGCTAAGCAGCCAATATACGTTTCAACCATATGCTTACCTGGTATTGAAGAAAAATTAGGGAAGGAACCTTTGCTTTTAATGCCTCGGGCAATGATGTTATGAAGAATATCCTGTTTTTCGGTGATAGCCTTATTGCGGGTTATGGATTACGCAATGCTGCCGGCGAATCCTTTCCGTCTCTTATTCAACAACGAATAGATGCGGCAAATTTAGATTATAAAACGATCAACGCCGGCCTTAGCGGCGATACGTCGGCCAGCGGCCTTAACCGGATAGATTACTGGATCAGCCGGCCGGTTGATGTGTTCGTGCTCGAATTGGGTATAAACGATATTATCCGCGGCGTACCGCCGCAGACCACGGCCATTATTTTACAGGCAATTATTGATAAGGTAAAGGCACGATACCCCCAGGCAAAAATGATACTGCTGGGGATGGAAATACCTCCTATTATCCAGGCCCCTTGTGCCATGCAATTCAGGGACATCTACCGCAAACTGGCCGACAAAAACAAAATGACATTTGTCCCCTTTTTTCTCGAAGGGGTTGCTGGCAAACCTCATCTCAATTTACCCGACCGCATTCACCCCAATGCCGAAGGCTATAAAGTTATAGCCGGTAAAGTCTGGCCCGTAATCCGAGAGCTGCTTATTGGAGCCAAAGTTTAGTGACCAGTCCTGTTGGCGATTTGCCTGACCAGGTAAACCCTGGCGCTACAGGTATTTTGACAGCTCGCGGGTAACTCATAAGAAAATTATTTCCGCTATTAAAACATTTAATATATTTAGCAACTAATTTTTTAACATTTGACGCATTTTCAGCAATTGAAAAGACTGGTTTTTGGCAAGCTCGAAAACGAATTGTCCCAGCACCTGTCGTATCATAATATTGATCACACGGTCGACGTTTTGCAGGCCGCCACTACAATCGCCGATAAGGAAGATATGGATGATGATAACCGGAGGTTACTCCTTACGGCGGCCCTTTTTCACGATACCGGCTTTTTGATCGGGCGCGAAGAACACGAAGTAAGCTCTTGCAAGATAGCCAGGCAGATTTTGCCGGTGTTTGACTACCAGCCCGAAGAAATACAGATCATATGCGGTATGATAATGGCTACACGAATACCCCAATCGCCGCAAAACCACCTGGAAGAAATTTTGTGCGATGCGGACCTTGATTACCTCGGCCGCGATGATTTTTTTATTTTGAGCGACCGGCTTTTTACGGAGCTGCACACTGAGGGGCTTGTAAAGGACGAACTGGAATGGAACCGGCAGCAAGCGGATTTTATGGAGCATCATCGTTATTTTACCCAAACTTCGATGAAACTGCACCAGGGGAAAAAGGAACATTATATTAAAATGATAAAATCAAAAATTTCAACCGGGATCTTCAATGAAAACCAATGACTATCGCCTGCTAGCCGGCATACAGGACCTGGCTTATATCGTTTCGGGAATTTTGATTTGCGGGTTTGCCCTCAAGTGCTTCCTGGTGCCCAACAGCTTCTTCGACGGCGGTGTAACGGGTATTTCGCTGCTTATCCACGAATTGTATCATGTTAATATCGCTTACGTAATTATACCTGCTAATATCCCCTTTATCATAATGGGAATATTCCAGGTAAACAGCAGGTTTGCCTGGAAAACCCTGGCAGCTATCATAGGCGTTAGCATATGCCTTCAATTTTTTCCTTACCCGCAGGTTATTACGCATGATAAATTATTGGTATGTATTTTCGGCGGCGTATTTATGGGCACAGGCATAGGGCTCGCTATTCGGGGCGGCTGCGCGCTCGACGGCATCGAAGTTTTGGCACTATATACCTTTAAACGAAGCAGCTTTACCGTAAGCGAAATAATACTTGGCATAAATGTGCTCATTTTTTCCATCGCAGCGTTTAAGCTGGGGCTGCCTACCGCGCTTTATTCCGTTATGACCTATTATGCAGCCTCGCATGCAATTAATTTTGTTATCGAGGGCCTTGAAGAGTATACAGGCTGCACCATCATATCCGGCCAAAGCGAATTGATAAAAGAAAAGCTGGTTTTGGAAATGGGAAAAGGCATAACTATTTATAAAGGCGAGCGTGGCTTTTTAAAAGACAGTTACGAAATTAGCAACCCGGTCGATATCATTTTTACAGTAGTAACAAGGCTCGAAGTAAGACGCTTGAAAAATATAGTCCACAGTATTGATCCCAAAGCATTTATGTTTACCGGTACCATAAAAGAGGCCGCCGGGGGGGTGCTTAAAAAACGTGCGAGGCATTAGTTTTAAGTTGAAAGTCTTGAGTCTTAAGCCCTAAGTCAATTTGCGCGCTTTTGACTTAAGACTTCAGACTTTCGACTCAGAACTGACATACCTGTTCAAAGCCGCTTAAAAAAACAAAATCATCCGGTTTTAGCCTCCGGATGATTTTGCCGTTATAAGAACACTGTTATGATTTGTCTTTTCTGCAGTATTTAGTTTGATGTAAATACTTTTATGTAATCAACATACATTGTCCCTGTTTGAATATTAGCCGGTACAAAGTCCTCATAGTATAAGCCGCCAATTGGCAAGCTCAGCGCCAGGTTTTCTTCTTTGCCAAAAAGAGACGGAACTTCCCCGCCTGCCGTTTTTTGTTCAACCAATTGGCCGTCAAGATAGTAATTGAGCGAAGTTTTTGTCCATTCGGTCATAAAAACATGCCAGCAGGTCGAAAGATCCTGGTCGGCCGGATTAAACAAAATTGAGTTGTTCACAATATTTTGTCCGGGGGTGTTGCCAAAAAAGTAGTTGGTTTCATACTCCTTGGTATCATTTCCTTCTACCTGTAAAAAATTAATTTGCCCGTTTGTAGGCCAGTTAATTCCATACGAGTCGAAAAGAGATACCAGGCCATAGCCCGAGGCCACCTTTATGCGCGCAACTATGCGCATTTTTGGCGCGGAACTGCTTGCAGAAAACGTAAGGTTACTCACAATAGAGCCTGACGTGTAGTTAAACGTTTTTTGAGTTGTGCTGTTAATCGTTGCCGGGCCTGTCACGGTCTCCTGCTTTGCCGAAATTTGCAAAACTCCATTCACGATCTGCACATTTGCCGGTTCAAAGCATTGCTGCTCGTTTTGAACGCCGCCGGTAAAAGCATACCAATTTGACAAATCGCCAGTAAACTCATCGTCGAATATCTTAGTCCATCCGCTGTTTGTAAAGTCGGTTTCGCTAAAGTCATAGTCGCATGTCGTCACGGCAGTTTTGGGGTTTGTGGGTGGTTTATTATTTGTTGTTGTGGTATCAGGTTTAAGTGCTGTGGGTTTTTTACAGCTGCCCAGGCCTGCAAAGCAAAGCCACGTTAAAAACAAGGCAGCCACTGTAGAAGTTTTCATGATAGATAAAAATGTAGTGTTAATAAATTTAATCGCTGGCTAATATTAATATCATAAATATAATTCTTATAGAAAATGTTTTAACTTTCGCAAAAAAAAGTATTCATTATTCCCTATATGGGTTAACGGAGACTCAAATCCAAAAATGGAACACGAAATGCCTTACAGGACGTATGGCCTTGTGAAATGATAATTCAAACAGTATAGTTGGGACTAATTACTATTCGATCACCTGGTAAATTACAACCGGTTTGGTTTTATTTTTCAGGCTAACTTCGCCTATTACCTCGCATTTAAACGATTCTTTCGCCTGCTGGTAAACCTGCTCGGTTATTACTACCTGGCCGGGTTTAGCGGCAGCTTGCAAGCGCTGGGCTAAATTTACAGCGTCGCCGATCACTGTATAATCCAGGCGCCGCAGCGATGCTGAACCAATGTTCCCCGACACCATTTCGCCCGAATTAATGCCGATGGAAACCTCGGGCTTAAATGCCTTATCGCCCGCTGCAATTTCCTCCAGCGACTTAAGCTGCTCCTTTACCGCCAGCGCGGCATCGATGGCTCTGTCCAAATGATACTTTCCCCTGAAAACGGCCATTACCGCATCGCCCATAAACTTGTCCACATGGCCTTGCTGGGCAATTACTTCTTTAACTATTTTGTCAAAAAGGCTGTTGATGATCTTTACCACGGTATTAGCCGCTACATTTTCGGTTATTGCCGTAAAGCCGCAAATATCTACAAACATAACCGTAGCCTCCAGCACTTCGTTGGCAACCAGGCTGGTTTCAAACTCCTGGCGGGTCATAAAATTCAGCACGTTTTCGTCGACGTACATTTTTAAAATGTTGTTTTCTTTTATCGCTTTTACGGTCTCCCGCACCTGGTTTACATGATTGACCGTCTTTTCCATCGTAAGGTCCAGGTCTTCAAAATCAACAGGTTTGCAAACAAAATCAAACGCACCCCGGTTCATGGCCGTGCGTATGTTTTGCATATCGCCGTAGGCCGAAACCATCACCGCCCTTACAATGGGGTTTGCGTCGGGCAGGCGGTTTAATAAAGTGAGCCCATCCATTACGGGCATATTGATGTCGCTGAGAATAATATCCAGGTCGGGATGTTCGCCAAGCCGGAGCAAGGCTTCCTCCCCGTTTTGAGCGAAAACAAATTCGTATATATTTTCCCTGATCTTGCGGCGGAACTTTTGTTTGATCAGCAATTCAAGGTCTGCTTCGTCGTCAACTACTAAAATCTTAGCCATCGGGTTATTGTAAAAAAGTAAACAGTTTTTCTTTCAGCAAAGTAAAATCAAGCGGTTTGGTTAAAAACTCGTCGGCCCCGTTGTCCATTGCCTGCTTCCGGTTTTCATCATCGCCGTAGGCAGTGATCATCATTACTACCGGCGGCGGTTTTTCATAGGCATGCCTTATGCGCGAAAGCAGCTCTATGCCCGTCATTCCCGGCATATTGATGTAGGATAAAATGAGAATTACCTCGGAATGGTGAGCTTCGAGGTATCCAAGCGCCTCCTCGCCCGAAAGGGCGAAAGAAAAATCGAAGTCGCCATTTTTTATTTCTTTTCGGAAACGTTGTATAAACAAAGGCTGTACATCCGCCTCGTCGTCGACAACTAAAATTTTCATGTGCATCTGTTAATCGGGTTTTAAAGTTTAAATTATAAGGGTAGTTTAATAGTAAACCGGGTATATGCGCCCTCTTTGCTATCAACGTCAATGGCGCCGCCATGTCCTTTCGCAACAATATCATAACTTAATGACAAGCCAAGCCCTGTGCCTTCACCTGTGGGTTTGGTAGTAAAAAAAGGCTGCATTATTTTTTCTTTGAGGCTATCCGGAATACCGGTACCGTTATCCTGCACCGCGATCTCAATACACTGAGCGCCTTTGCCGCCCCCGGATTTGACAAGTTTTGTAGATAACGTGACGGTGGGCTTATAACCGGCGTCCGCTGTTTTTTGCCTTTGCTGCACTGCGTAAAAAGCATTGGTGAACAGGTTAAGCAATACGCGGCCAATATCCTGCGGTATCACGTTTGCCATCGGCAGGGCTTCGTCAAAATGGGTATCCATCTCGGCATTAAAGGTCTTATCTTTTGCCCTTAAGCCATGGTAAGCCAGGCGGAGGTATTCATCAGCCAGTTTATTAATATCGGTAGGCTCCTTGGTATTGCTGCTTGCCCGGCTATGCTGCAGCATGCCTTTTACAATGCCGTCTGCCCGTTTACCGTGGTGAATTATTTTTTCCAGGTTTTGCTTTATGTCAGCGGCTATCGCGATGGCTTCGTCCTTATCGCCTTTATTTAGCTCCTGTTCCATTTCGTCAACCAGCTCCATGCTTACTTCCGAGAAATTATTGACAAAGTTCAGTGGGTTTTGAATTTCATGGGCGATACCGGCCGTCAGTTCGCCAAGCGAAGCCAGTTTTTCCGATTGTATCAGTTGCTGCTGCGTGGTTTGGAGCAGCTCCAGGGTTTGCTGCAATTCGTTTTTTTGCTGGGTAAGCTCGGCAGTACGCTCGGCGACCAATTTGTCGAGCAGCATGTTTTGCTGGGTGATCAAATTAAATTCTTCGCGCTGTTTTTTGGTAGTTGCCCAGCGTGCAAAGATCCAAACGAATGCCCCTATGATCGCGAAACCAAAAAAGTTATCGTATTTATCGTAAAAATGGGGCGCTATCACCTCCGTTAAGCCCGCCAGGATACTGGCTGCCGCCAGGGGGAAATGCGCTTTTACAAATGCGTTGAACGACTCAAAATCAGCTTCTTTATCAGCAATCCACGTAGCTCCCAAAAGCAATGCGCCGCCCAATACCGATGAGAACCCTCCATGTAAAAAAATTGTCGCCAAAATACCTATCCCCACGATGACCCATAATGCAAGGGTAAGCTGAGACATCCATTTAGCGCGTAAAGGCGAAAATAAAAGTGATTTCTGTAGTCGTTTTACCAGTAAAAATGCGGCGATAAAAGGAAAGAACCCCATACTGTTATGTTTCGTTTTTTATTGGCTAAAGGTATCGATTTCAAACAAATAATTACCGTGGCGGGAAGTTAAGGCAAATGCGGGGCATTACAAAATATTGTCCCAAAAACACCCTCATTATGGCAATTTTACGGTTGGCTCCGGGATTGACGTTAATTAATTTTGACAATAAAAAATTTGTTATGGAAAACAATAATGATATTATAGAAATAACCGAGGCCAAAAAGGTCATCAAAGTCAAAACGGCCATGATCGATGGTTCGCAATTTGAAGACATAAGCGCCCGGAACCTGAAAATAACAAATGCCAACCTGAGCGATCTTGAGATAGAGGGCGCCCAGCTTGGCGGCGCATTTATTCACAACATCGGCATGCCGCCAAAAGGGCATCCCTTTTACGACCCGGACGCCAGGCAGCGGCCCTTGCGTTTCGATAACTGCGACCTGCACGGCAGCATCATCACCAACTGCGATCTTGCGGGCGTCGATATCAGCAATTGTAATATTGATGGGTTGAAAATAAACGGCGTATTGGTCGATGACCTTTTAAAGGCACACCACAGAGCCGAATAGCAGCGGCTGTTCCCGGCTGCGCCGTCGTTCAAATGAAAAACCCGGAGCGGGCCCTTGCGGCCCGCCTTAGTTAACCGACATAAAACTAATCTTTACCGACTAAATTGAATACCTGGCGGCGACTGGCTTTTACAGCCTTCTGTTGTTTCCTAATATTGATCAAAAAATCAAGATCATGACAAACACACAGGCGAGCGCCACAGACAATTCCGAGGATTATATCAACTCGATAGCTATATTCGGCGGGATACAAAAAACCATTATTTCAAAGGACTTTAAGGGCGGAAAAGTAAGTACCATATTCGGCGAAACCGTGCTGGACTTTACTTATGCCGATATAAAAGGATTGGCCGTGTTAGAAATCTCACAGGCATTTGGAAAAACAGTGGTGATAGTTCCCTGCAACTGGCGGATAGAGACCGATCAGACACTGCTGCTGGCAACAGAAGAAGACAAACGCAATTGTGATTTTAAAAATATCGACGCCGACAAAGTATTGATCATCACCGGCGGGTCGCTTTTTGCCGTAGTTACTATAGTAAATCTTTAAAACGGTTATCATTTGCCATGTGACCGCCAATAAAAACTGTTTTTATATAAGGGCGGAAAACACAAAGTGCGCCAGGTTTATTAGCTCCCTTACGCTCTTTGTGCCTTCGCCCGTTTCGCCTATTTCTGTTCCGTATAATTGAGCATCCATTGAATGCCAAACTTATCGGTTACCATGCCAAAATAAGCTCCCCAAAACTGGTGGTCGAGCGGCATGGTGACAACGCCGCCTTCGGCCAGACTGTTAAATGCGTGCCTGGTTTCTGCTTCGCTTTCGGCATCTAATTGTATCATAAAATTATTGCCGGGATTAACTGTTCCCCTGCCGGTTGGCATATCCATTGCCATAATTGCCGAGTTGCCGACGGTTAAGGTTGCGTGCATAACCTTTTCGCCTTCTTCCGGAGGCATCGGTGGTGCGCCGGGCATATCCTTCATCCGCTGAAACCCGGCGAATTCGCCCCCGAATATCGATTTGTAAAAATTCAGGGCAGCTTCTGTTTGCCCATTGAAAATAAGTGTGACATTGCTTGCTTTCATTTTGGGTGTGCTTTAATTTTTAACAAAGATAGGCCGGCCCCGATGGTCAAACAGGGGGAGTTTATGACCTTTTGCGGGGCATTTAGTGACAAGCGCGGCGGGTTCCGGGAGCCGGGAAGCAAGAGCGGGAAAGCAAGAACCAAGAACCAAGAGCCAAGAGCCAGGAAGGGGATTAACAACACATGATGTGCCAAGACCGCGGCTATCGGCATTCTTTTTTTATCTTGGTTCTTGGCTCTTGATTCCTGGCTCTTTTTTATCTTGATTCTTGACTCTTGGCTCCTGGTTCTTTTTGACCCATATCATAATGTAAGCTGACTTAGGTCATTATTTGTGCTTGCCGGATTAAGCAACTTTACGTCAGTAAGTTATTAACCCCCTGCGATCATGAAAACGATACTTATTTCTACAGACTTTTCGGCTAATTCGGCCCACGCGGCCGAATATGGATATGACCTGGCCAGGCAAATGAAGGCCGGCGTGGTTTTGTGCAATGCGGTGACTGTGCCGGCCGAAATCCCGCAGGCAGGTTTAGTGGCATGGCCGATGGAAGAGTACGATGTGCTTATGGGAAGCAGTACCGAAGGCTTAAAACAACTGCAGCGGGCGCTTGAGAAATCGGGCAACGAACAGGAATTTAAGCCGCAAATCACCCTCGCAAACGAAGCCGGTACGCTTGCTGATGTGATCAATGGCGTTGCCGCGAAACAGGAGATAGCCCTGGTGGTTATGGGAACCCACGCAAATACCGGCCTCAGCGGGTTTATATTGGGCAACCACAGCCATGATATGATCGAGTGGTTAAATAAGCCATTATTGCTGGTGCCGTCGGTAGTGCCTTTCGGGCCGATTAAAAAAATAGCCTTCGCTACTGACTTTACACGGCCGGCCGAAGATATGGAAGCCATATTCGCGCTCATCCCCTTCGCAAAGGCACTGAATGCCGAGATACTTTTGACGCATGTGTATGATGAAAAAGATACTTCGCTGGTATTTCAAAAAGAGATAAGGCCATTCCTTACCGAGCTGTCAAATAAAGCCGACTATGCCAAAATTTATTACCGCATCATAAAAAATAACAAAACCGAGGCCGGGCTTGACTGGCTTTGCCTGCACGGGCAAATTGATATGCTGGTAATGCTGCACCGGCCGCATGGTTTTTTAAATAACCTGTTTAACGGCAGCCATACGCAAAAAATGGCCGGCCATATCAGTGTGCCATTGCTGGTATACCCGGAAAAAACCCTGATCTGAAACAACCAGCGAGATTATGATGAAAACACCACGATCGATACTAAAACCCAAACTTAAATTGTAGATATGAAGACCATAGCTGTACTTACAGATTTTTCTCAGCGATCTGAACATGCTGCCAGGTACGCGCTGCAAATTGCAAAGAAAATTAAGGCCGATGTTTTACTGTTCAATGCCTTTTATGTGCCGGCAAATTTGCCCAACCCGGCGCAAGTTGGCTGGCCCGTTGACGATTACGAGGACACGAGGAAAAAGACAGAGAAAAGGTTATTGCTTTTAAGCCGCAAGCTTGAAACTGAGATGAAAGAAGAGAGCTTCCCGGGGGTTCATTTGCCCCAAATAAGTTATCACTGCGAAGAAGGGTCGATAGCAAATAACATTGCAGGCATCGAAGAAGATAAAAATATCGTGCTGATAGTGCTTGCCACTCATGGTGCTGATGATATGCCGGCTTTTATGATGGGTAATAATTGCAGGCAGGTTATTGACACGGCCACCGTGCCGCTATTGATAGTGCCCGGCAACTGTAATATAAAAAACATTGAAAAATTTGCTTTTGCAACTGATATCGTTCACAATGATACGGCTTATATCAAGTCGCTCGCCTCGCTGGCCAGGCAATTTTCGGCCGAAATAATGGTGGTTAATGTTAACCAGAATATCTCGTTCAGCAATGAGCGCGAAATTCAGATCAACCTGTTTAAGGACGAGGTGGTGCACAAAATAAACTATGGCCGGGTGTATTACCGCAGTATCCCCAACAGCAACATAAAAAAGGGGCTCGACTGGCTTATGGAAAACATAAAGTTTGATATACTCGTCATGGTTCACCGCAAGGGCAATTTGCTCGACTTCTTTTTTAAATCGAGCATGACTAAAAAAATAGCCGACCATACAAATATTCCCCTGCTCGTGTATCCGTACCCCGTATCTTCCATCCCGGCGTTTTAAATTGCGCTGCTTCCCGGTTTTAACAAGCCTGCCAACCGCCCGGCGATTAAAACGCACTATTTTTTCATGGTTTATGGAATTGCCGCTCATTCTGCATCCTGCATGAAAATAAGCGATCCATGAAAAAACTAAACTTAATCCTTTTACCGGTACTTGTGGCGCTGGCGCTGCAAATACCGGTCGCGAGCGCCCAGTCACCGCAGCTTACTGTAGACGGGAAAGCCAATAATGGCGTAAAGCTGCAGCAGTTAAAAATTGACGTTGCGGTGTATGGCAATATCAGCCGCACTACCTGGCAAATGACTTTTTTTAACACCACATCCCGCGTTTTGGAAGGCACGCTGATGTTTCCGCTGAAAGATGGCGTTAGCGTAAGCCGCTATGCGCTGGATATTAACGGCAAAATGCGCGAGGCCGTCCCTGTCGACAGGGCGAAGGGCACGGTAACCTTCGAATCAATTGAACGCCGGCGGGTTGACCCGGGCTTGCTCGAAAAGGTAGAGGGCAATACCTTCCGCACGCGTATCTATCCCATTAATCCCAACAGCACGCGCACGGTAATTATCGCCTATGAAGAGGAAATACCTATCACCGGCAACGGGAACCTTAAATTTACCCTGCCCCTTAATATAAAAGATACGGTTGAGAAATTTGCCCTTACTGCATCCGTTATTCAAAGTGCGGCAGCCCCTGTAAGCGGCGATGATAACCTGCAGTTTGATAAACATCAGAACACGTGGTCGGCTGCCATCGCGAAAAGCAATTATACGCCCGACCATTCCCTGTCGTTTTCAATACCCCAGCCGCCTGACGCTGCCGAGGTGATGATACAGGCGCTCGGTAACAAGTATTACTATTTTATCAACACTACCCTGCAGCCGCAAACGGTGGACAAACCGCTTCCGCACCGTATCGGTTTAATTTGGGACGCTTCGTTAAGCGCTGCAAGCAGGGACGCTAAAAAGGAATTTGCGCTGATGGATGCTTATTTCAAAAAGGTGAATTATGCTGAAATCACCCTGGTAACATTCAGCAATACCATTTTAAGTACCAAAACCTATACCATCAGCAATGGCAGCTGGAGCGACCTGAAGGCCGCACTGGAACATACCACTTATGACGGCGCGACCGATTTTGGTAAGATAGACTTGTCGAAATACCCGGCCGATGAATATTTACTGATGAGCGACGGCCATCAAACTTTTGGCCAGAAGGGTATTAAGTTAAACCATACGCCGGTTTACTGTATCAATTCATCGGCTTCGGCAGATTACAGTAATTTAAAACTGATTGCCCTTAAAACCGGCGGTGAGCTGATAGACCTGGCCCAGGCCGACAGCGCAAAAGCATTAAGCAGCCTAACAATGCAGCCGCTGCGCTTTTTGGGAATAAAGGCCGGCGCGTCCGTCGAAGAAAATTATCCTTCGTTGCCGGTTGTAGCCGGGCGTACGTTTTCTATCGCCGGTATCACCCGCAATCCCAACCAAACCCTTACGCTGCAATACGGTTATGGGAATAAAGTGAGCTATGAAAAAACCGTTACGCTCGACCTGTCGAAAGACGCTGTTGAGGATGTTGACGCCGCCAAACTATGGGCCCAGAAAAAAATAAGCGAGCTGGATATCAACTACGATGCTAACCGCCAGGACATTGAGTCATTGGGCAAACGTTTCGGCATCGTTACCCGCAATACTTCGCTGATCGTTTTGGAAACCGTAAACGATTATATCAATTATAATATTGAGCCGCCCGCCGAGCTGCGCGCACAGTTTGACGCCATTATGAAGCAGCGCGGCGCCGATAATACCTGGCCCGAACGCGAAAACCTTACCGCATCAGAAAATATGTTAAGAGAGCTTAGCCAATGGTGGGAGAAAGATATTAAGGATGTCAAGGTAAACCCGCCACGGCCAAATCCGACAGTTAGGCAAAATGGTTCCAACGGGCAAGCCGCGGTAAGCCCGGGAATGTCTACTGGTAAGATCATAGGAAGCGATGACCGTATGCCCATAGTTGGCGCAAACGTACGGATCAAAGGTACAAACACCGGGGCTGTAACCGACGTTAACGGTGATTTCTCCCTGGGAATTATGCCCGGCAACGTATTGGTGATATCGTATGTCGGCTATATCACCAAAGAAGTCACAGTACGGCGACGTTCCCTGGGCTCAATTGTGCTTCACCCGGCTTCGGCCAATTTAAGTGAGGTGGTAGTAACCGGTTATTCGACCCGGCGCAAAACAGATATGACGGGTTCGGTTGCTACTGTGAACGTCGCGGAGACAGATAAAATACCATCCACCAGTTCAGAGCAAGTGTTGCAGGGACAAGCTGCTGGCGTTGTAAGCAATTCGGCGCCCGCAGGCCAAACTCAACTTGCAGAGGTTGTAGTAACAGGCGCACTGGGCATCAAAACACAGGCCAGGCAATTAGGCTATGCAACGGCAACCGTCGACAATAAATTGCTTACCCAGGCAAAACCCACCAACATTGCCACCGGCCTGGAGGGCAAGGTATCAGGCCTGCAAGTCAATACTGCCGATAACGGCGTTAACCCTTCAACCCGCATCGTACTCAGGGGCAACCGGTCTATTACCGGCAATAACCAGCCCCTGTTGGTTGTAGATGGAGTTCCGATCGAGGATAATTATTATTTAAACACAATTAACCCTAACGACGTACAGGATGTGACTGTGTTAAAGGGCGCGGTATCCTCAGCCATTTACGGTTCAAGGGCATCTAACGGCGTAATGGTGATCACCACCAAAAAAGGCAAAGCCGCCTTAACGGCTTCAGCGCCCGCCCAGGCCGACACAAGCAGCGATGGGCCGACGGTTAACGGAAATATCAATGTCACTTACCAAAACGCGGAGGCCGATTATTTAAAGACGATACGAAAAGCCGAAAAGGCGCTGCAATACCAAAAGTACCTGGACCTGCGGCAGTCGTTTGGCGCTAACCCGGTGTACTATTTCGAAGTGGCGGACCATTTTATAAAAACAGGCAACCTTGAGCTTGGGCAGCGCATACTGAGCAATTTAGCCGAGCTTGACCTCGGCAGCTACGAGCTTTATAAGATGCTCGGTTATAAACTAAAACAACTCGGCGACTTCGATGGGGAAGTATTCGCCTTCAAAAAGGTGACCGAACTGCGCCCGCTTGATCCGCAAAGCTTCCGCGATTACGGCCTGGCGCTGGAGGACGCGGGCGAACATCAACAAGCCCTGGATGTACTGTACACCGCCATGACCAAAAGCTATACCGCCGATGCAGACGGCCTTTACAGCGGCATACAGGAGGTGTTTTTGCCCGAGATAAACCGCATCATCGCTTTGTATAAGGACAAGCTCGACCTTTCAGCTATCCCCGAAACGGTTATAGATCCGCTGCCGGTTGATATACGCATCGTGATGGACTGGAATATGAACAATACCGATATCGACCTTTGGATAACCGATCCAAACGGCGAAAAATGTTACTACAGCCATAACCGCACTGCCATCGGCGGCCGCATCTCGCATGATATGACGCGGGGATTCGGGCCCGAGCAGTTCCTGCTAAAAAAGGCGATAAAAGGAACTTATAAGATCGAGATCAATTATTATGGCGACACGCAGGCCACCATCGCCGGGCCCACTACCATCATGGCCGAACTGTTTACCCATTATGGCACGCCTGACGAGAAGAAGGAGATTATTGTACTCCAAATGAAAAAAGGGTCGAATGGCGCGGTTTACGTCGGCGACCTGGATTTTAAGTAACGGCATATTTAACTGACCTCCACCCCTCCCGTCAGCCCTAAAAAGCGCGGGAGGTTTTTTATTTATGGCGGAGTAATTGACCGAATGACCAATGACCAACCCTACCCCGCTAAAAGCGAAGCAATCGCCAGGCCCAGCAAAGCGCCGTCAACGGCAGTTACCAATACTTTACCAAACTGGTACCAGGGCAAACCGGCCCCCAGCCTGATAGCCACGGCCACAACGGCTACCAGCGCTACCTGCAGCCAAAAGCCTGAGATCGATTTCGCCCGCGTGGATTGCCCCGCCGGCAGCGAATAGCAAACCAGTATAATGGCCAGCATCCCTGCCGCCGTGCTTGCGTACTGGAGAATTTTATATACGTGTACGCTGTAGCCATTAAATTCCACAAGGCTGCGCAGCGCGGGCAACTGCTGCACGAAATAGCCGGCCGGGTGCGTAAAACCGTCCCAGGCTATGTGAGAAGCCGCGCCTATTATAACCGAAAGAAAAATTGCCGCGAAATATTGCAGCGAATAATATTCGCGGTGATCCCTGAAATTATAAAACCGGCGGTTGAGCCCTGCCGGCAGGTGGCTGATCAGGGCTGCTTTTATCCAAAATTCGTAGACGATCACCAGCATCACCCCTACCGGCAAGTCAAACCAAATTAGCCCTGGCCAGGTGTGGCTGTAATGGCTTATAGGCCGCATGCGGATAAAATATTCAAAATCCGGCGCCATGCTGCCCATTACCAGGCCGGTTAGGGATAACCCGCCTTTAGTCAGTTTGTTTAGGGGCAACACAATGGCAGGGTGCGCAAAAGTTAAAGGCATGGGGTAAATATAGTTAATGTGCGGATGCGCCGGTTAGGGTAGTTAGAAAATTTTATGATTTGAAAATTGATTTGATCATGTGATTAATAATTAAGGATATAAATATTTGCTTAAATTCACCGTCATATTCAACAAAAACCATCGCAATCGGTCATAAAAGTCGTTTTATATTATTGGCGGCAATCGCCACTTTTAGTTTACTGGGCGCTGCCCGAGGCCAGGGGCTTCCCGGGAAGCGGGATTCTATCAAATCAGCCATATTGAATGAGAAAAGGGTAATACAGGTCGTGCTGCCGGCGAAGTATAAACCAGGTTCGGCAGATAAGTACGATGTGCTTTATGTGCTTGACGGCGACTGGAATACGCAGCTGGCAAAAGACATGCAGAATTTTATTGAAGGCGAGGCCTATATGCCGCCTATCATTATTGTCGGTGTTTTAAATGTGGACCGCGGCCGGGACCTGAAGATCGTTTACCTTACGCCATCAATCATCGATACAAAAAACCCGGTATCAATTCCCCTGGAGTTGCAGTATAGCAGGGATTGAAGCAAAAGCATAACGTGAAAAGCAAAAAGCTGAAAGGAATAATATCATCCTTTCAGCTTTTTACATTAAGCCTTCAGCCTATATCAGCAGTACTGCTCAAAAGCATTGATCAGGTTATCGGCGATCATTTGCGCAGGGCGACCCTCTATCTGGTAGCGCTCGATCATGTGAACAAGCTTGCCGTCCTTAAACAAAGCCATGGCGGGCGATGAAGGGGGATAAGGCAGCATATAGGCGCGCGCCTTATTTACTGCTTCGGTTTCCATACCGGCAAAAACGGTTACGAGCTTGTCGGGGTGTTTCTCGTGCTGTGCGGCCATTCTTGCGGCAGGCCTGGCATTAGCCGCCGCGCATCCGCAAACGGAGTTGACCATTACAAATACAGTACCTTCGCTTTCAATTGCATTTGTTACTGCTTCGGGGTCTTTTAATTCTTCAAATCCAACGCTGGTCAAATCCTGCCGCATCGGAGCCACTAAATATTCGGGATACATCATCTCTTTTCTAAATTCAACCTCAAAAATAACAAATGATTACCAATTAAGCGTTAAAAAAGCGGATTATAACATTTTGCTGACGCACTGCCGGGTGGCCGAAAATAATTAAGCCGGAAATGCAGGCTGCCGGAAATTCAAATACGGCAGGGAAAAAACGGGATCGGGCGAAGGTGAATTACCCTGAATTTTTTATTTTTGCCGCGGAAATTTCAATAAAACGGCCATTATAAAAGTTTTGGTGCTATAGGTCAGCGTACTATGAATTTAACTCAAAGTTTATTTATAATTAATGTTGATTTTTAACATCGATTACTTATCTTGGCTTTCCCTTAATTATAGCTTAAAATGAACCTTAAACAAAACGATGTAAGCACCGTTATCATTGTAAACAAAGGCAATCAGCGTACAAAAACCATTCAGGTAAAAACCAAGCACCTCAGCAGGTTAAAGCACTACACATTAGGCGTGCTCGCAATAATCGTGATGCTTTTTGTATCGATTTTTTATCTGCGGTCGCAAAATAAACGCCAGGAGGAAGAAAAAACGCAGCTTTTGTCGCAGATCGTAAAACTAAAGAGCGCTATTCCGGTTACAATTGCCCAGGAAAAGAAAAGTAACGCCGCCCAGGCTTATGTGCAGGACATTGAAGTAAAGCTTACGAAGATTAACGACTACTTAAGGAAACGCGGTTTAAAAGGCTTTTCGACAAAAGCTGTCGGCGGTAACGGAAATGCCGAAGCGGCGAAGCTTAGCGACGAAGAAACTTATTCATTATATGACGAGTACCTCGGGCGGCTGATGCATACCGTGGCGTTTACGCCGATGGGCTTCCCCAGAATGACTTCACTTACATCGTATTTTGGATATAGAAGCGATCCTTTCAATTCGTCGCATGCAGAATTTCATCCCGGCATTGATTTTAAGGGCAACCGGGGCGACGAGGCAAGGTGTACCGCCAATGGCCGGGTGGTTTTTGCGGGCTGGTACGGCGGCTACGGCAATTGCGTTCGTATCGCCCATGCAAATAATTTCGAAACTTTGTACGGGCATTTATCGCGTATCACTGTAAAAGTTGGCCAGCAAGTTACGGTCGGTCAAAAGATAGGGGAAGTAGGTTCAACCGGGCATTCAACCGGTACCCATCTGCACTACGAAATCCGCAGGGACGGTAAAGCAATAAACCCTGTACATTTTCTGACACTTAATAATTAGCGGAGGATACGACGTATGGCATTTTTTTCGAAAAAGGACAAAGTAGCGCTTGATCTGCAGTCAATATCAACGCTCATCAGCGAAGGCTGCATATTTGACGGTAACCTAAAGGCCCCTGCTTATGCCCGCATAGATGGGCAGATCACCGGCGACGTAATGGTTGACGAAGGCCTTATCGTAGGCGAAAAAGGTTCGATACTCGGCAATATTATTACCAAAGAAATGGTTGTTTACGGCACTATAACCGGCAATCTCCAAATAAATTCCCTCGAAATAAAATCAACCGGCAAGATCTCCGGAGAAATAAGAACGCAAACTCTCCAGGTTGAAAACGGCGCCGTTTATAATGGCAGCCTCTCTATGACCCAAAATAACAAACTTGCCCAAAGCCATAAACTGGCAAAGCATGAACAAAAGGTGATTGAGGTAGGCTGAGGTGGTTCATAGCTGATGGTTCATGGTCCATAGCCTTGTTGCCCGTAATTTCAATTACTAATTTCTTAGCGTTACGTTGGTTAAACCATCAATTGTTTAATTAGAGGCGATTGTGTTTGATTTTTATGTTTTTATAAGCTACTTTTGTTGAAAAAATTGAAATCTTATGTCATCAGTTGAAACTGCCTACGTAAAATACAA